>ERZ809224.120-NODE-120-length-83175-cov-16.982628_pt1 | contig 83175 bp, 80 predicted proteins | sample MGYA00520513_ERZ809224 | MGnify/ENA primary metagenome ERZ809224 (study PRJEB31576, sample SAMEA3212658) | Homo sapiens | biome: human-gut; feature: human gut; material: fecal | place: Sweden | collected 2012 ... | reverse complement strand
TAGTAGATTGCAAAGTAATAGTGGCTGGAAAGTTAATAAAAGAAAATAATATAGTGAGTTTTGAAAGACTTTCTAAAGAAGAGTTAGAAAAATTACCAGAAAATGAAAGAGCTTATGCAACAACTTCTATGGGAAGAGCAATTTTTACTGTTGATGAAAAAGGAAAAATACATAATATTAAAGGTGTAAATTCACATCTTACAAAAGATGAAATAGGTCCAGTACAATTAACTAATGCTGAAGCTATTGAATATGATATACCAAATAAAGATTATAAAGTTAGTGCATTAGTTTTTAATGGAAAAAAACCAGAGGTTAGAATTAATGGAACATCACCTTTAGAAGATTTAGAAATTGAGGGGGATATTAATAAGCAATTAGCAAGTATAGGTGTAAAGGTTCCACAGATTACATATATTAGAGAATTTCCAGAAGAATATAGAGAAAAACATGGACTTCCAATTTCAGTAGAAGGAAGTTTAGAAGATTTTTCTTCTGATTACGCAGAAGAAGATGATAAACGTAAAAGTAGATTGCAAAAAACTTTGGGAGAAAATTATTCTCAAGAATTAAAAACAGGAAAAAGACCAGAAAGTATGAGGGAATATTTAGAAAGAATTGGCTTTTTAGATTTTGATAAAATTAGAGAAAGTGTTGAAAAATTAGGATATTCTATGGATACTTTTGTTACAGCTGTTGATAAATCTTATTCAAGAGGCCAAAGATATGGTCAAACAGAGAGGTTAGTGGATAGTCCTTTTAGAGTTTCTGATATTGAGGTTTATATAAAAAATAATGAATTTGATAAATTATCAGCTGTATTGGAATTTACAGAAGGAAAAAATAAAAATTTTGCAACAGATTTAGCGAGGATTTTTGGAAAAAATATTGCTATATTATTAAATAATGGTTGGGAATGTGAAAATTTAATTCATAGACAAGATTTTTCTATAACAGGAGAATTTTGTGATGATGCTTATTTTAATATTAAAGAAGATGAGAGCTTGAAAAGTCAAGAAAGGGAATATATAGAAAAGCCTTATAAATTATCAGCTTTAAAAAGTGAGTATAAGCGTAGATATACAGGACAAGTTTTACATATTGCATCTTGTATAAAAATTATTCAAGATGCAATGAGAATTGCAGGAAAAGATGAGAAAGAAATTGATGAGGTTTTAAATTCTTATGTAGAAAGTTTTGCTGAAAATTTGAATTTTGAAGAAATAGCAAGGGTATTAGGAACTGATCAAAAAACAGCTATTAGACGTTTAGAAGAAGAATTTTCTGAAATTCAATTTCAAGAAAATACGGAAACTAAAAATTCTGAAAATTCTAAACCATCTAAACCTAGAAATTGGGTAGAAAAGATGGCAGGACAAGATAGAAAAAATGGTTTAGAAATGGATGATGCAATATATTATTCTCATGCAGGAAATGAAGATTTTTATTCTGAAGTTGCAAATAGAATTTTAGAAAAAATAAAAGAAAGAGATAAGAAAATAGATGAAGCTACTAATGAGGCAGATGTAGGAACTAGGAAAACTAAAACTGTTAGTGAACTTTTTACAGAAGTTTCAGAAGAAGTCAAAGATGTTGAATTATTAGATAAAATAAAAAGAGACCAGACTTTTCAAAGAGGAGAACTTGAAGAAAAAACAGATATTTTTAAAGCTTAAAATGAAAGAAAAAATTAGACTAATATACTAAATTAGGAGATTTAATTATGAATAATACTGAATATGGAGTAGCATATAAAGAAGTATTAGAAATATTAAAGTATCTTCCAAAAGAAGATTATAAAAAAATTCCAAAAAGTGATATTAAATTATTTGAAACTAAGGCAAGTAAAGATTATTATTTTAATTATAATCCTGATAAAACCTTAGACGAACAAAAGGTATCAAAACTAGCAAAAGGAATTATGGCAAATTTAATAAGAGATTATTTGGTAAATAAAAAACAAAAAGAAAAAATAATATCAGTACAAAAGTTTTATAGAGAAAAACTAGAAATGGAAAAAAGAAAAAAGTATAATACAGAGGATATTTTTAATAGTTCTAAAAAAACTATTGAGCTTGAAACTGAAGGTAAGGCGAATTTAATAAAAAAAGAAAAATGGTATGAAAAAATATTTAAAATATTCAAAATTTTAAAAAAATTTTAAAAAGATAATCGTGGAGAGTTTTAATGAAAAATGAACTAATTAAAAAAAGTAAAATTAAAAAAGAAAGTTTAACTGAAATTGAAAATTTTATTCAAGAAATTAAGGATATAGATTTAATAGAGAAAAAAAGTATTAAAAAAATAAAAATTAAGAATTTTGAAGCTTTTAACATGAATTTTGAAACTTGTATTTTTGAAGATACAGAAATTATAGATGGAAATTTAGAAAAAAGTTTTTTTACTGATATAGAATTTATAAATTCTAATTTTTCTAATACAAGTTTTGAAAAATGTAGTTTTGTAAGATGCAAATTTGAGAATTGTAAGATAACTGGTGCTAATTTTACAGATGCAAAATTTTATAATGTACAATTTTTAGAAACCAATGCAAATTACACTAATTTTTCTCTTGCTAGTTTAGAAAATGTATTATTTAAAAATACAAGTTTGAGAAATAGTTTTTTTCAAGAAAATAGGCTAAAAAATTTGATTTTAGATAAAGCAGATTTTAGAGAAACTCAATTTTTTAAAACAAAACTTAAAGATATAGATTTTTCAGATTCTAATATAGAGGGAATATCTGTTAATATTGATGATATCAAAGGAGCAAAAATTAATCAAATTCAAATTAATGATTTGATATATTTATTAGGAGTGAAAATTGTATAATGAAAATATAATATATTTTAAATATTTAAATTTCAGAAATGATATAAAATTTAATTTTATATCATTTTTTTGTAAAAACATTACAACAACATTACGAAAATATTACAAAGTATATTGAAATTATTACAAAAATATGATATATTTTGCATGCATAAATTTTAATAAAAATTAAGTTTATAAAATATTAAATTAATATTCAAAATAGCTTTATTAATGGAGGATTTTATGGAAAGAAATTTTAAGTTAATTGGAAAAAAGTTATTAGCATCAATTTTGATTATTATGCTTATATCAATTTATGTTCCTATGGAAGCAATTTATGTTTATGCAAATGAAGAAAAAATGATTACAAATGAAAGTGTGCAAAATATAATAACAAATACAGTGTCATCAAATGCTGTTAAAGACAATATAGAAAATAATATTCATAGTAGTACAGCAGTAGATAATATAACAAATATAGTTCCTGATAATACAGTAACTGGAGATACTGTAGAAGCAGATAATACTGTTAGCACAAATACTGTAGTAGAAAATACTGTTAGTTCTAACACAAATACATTACCAGGAAACACAGTAAATTCAAATGTAACAAATGCAGTTACAAATAATACGATAAGTACCAATATAACTAATACAATTTCTACAAATACAGTAAGTACTAATATAACTAATACAATAAATGAAAATACTGTTAGCGCAAATATTGTAAATACAAATACTGTAAATGAAAATATAGAAAAAACTGACAATCAGTTAGAAAATAGAAATAATTCTATAAATTTAGCTGACTTTATGACTGTTGCAGAAATTAGAGATGGAGATGGAAATCCTATTCCTGATGGAACAGCTATAGATTTAAGTAAAAGTTATACAGTTTTTTTACGTTTTGAAGAAAATGGAGATAAACAATTTGGTGTAAATGCACAAGGTGAAATGTATTATCAATTACCCAATAATATAAAATTAATTAGCAACATTATAGGCAAAGAAATTATTAGTGAAAAAACTGGCATAAAACTTGGAACTTATTCTATTTCTATGGATGGGTTAATGATTATAAAATGGAATAAAGTTTTTCTTACGGGTGAACCTACAGAAGATGGAAAATATTATGTGGAAACAACACCAGGTGCATTTTTAAATGTTAATTTTTCTGCACAAATTAGTAAATCTGAAGATGGAACTGGAGAAACTATAGATTTTGGTAATGGAGTAATTATAAATGTTGAGTTTTTGAATACTCATAAAATTATTGTAAATAAAAGTGCTTTACCAGGAAAAGATGGTTCTAAATTTAATAAAGAAGATCATTCTATAACATATAAAGTAGATGTTATAACAGAAGGTGTATTAGAAAATATTAACTTAAAAGATACTATGGATAGTAAATTAGAATTAGATTTAAATACACCTATGCAAATTATATATCAATATTCAGATGGAACTTCAAGAACTGTAACTTTGAATCTTAAAAATTATCCATTATCTATAGATGTTACAGATTCAGCAGAAGGATTAACAACTACAGTTTTTGGAACTGATATTTTTAGATATATAGAATATAATACACAAACAAACGATTTTATTTTAAAATATAGTGATTATGGAAAAACAACAATCGAAAATCAAACAACAATATCAGTTACATATAAAACAATCCTAAAAGAAGATTATGACCAAAGCCAAGGTAATGGAACAATTAATTTTGACTTAAAAAATACATCTATTGCAACTGGTAGACCAGAAGAGGGGGGAGAACCAGTTACAGGAAGTGATACAGAAACAGTAAATTTAAGAGAGATTGTTTTAAAAAAATCTTCATATACTATTAGTGAAGAAGATAAAAACAAATATGGTTTAAGCAGTAATGTTTTAGGGTGGACAATTGAAATTGGCAATGGAATTATAAATATAAATAATACTTCTATAGAAGATGTTTTAGGAGAAGGAATAGAACTTGCATTAAACGGACCATGTATTATTGAATTCCAATATAAAGATACAGATGGAAATTTAAAAAGTGAATATTTAGATGCAAATGGAAATCTTCACAATAATTATGTTGAAACAACACTTGCAGAATCTGTTTTGAATATAAAACCAGATAAGAAAGGATTTAATTTTACTGTTCCCAATACAGGAAAAGAATATGTAAAATGTGTTATTAAATATGCAACATATTTTGATACACATATTACAGTAGGACTGGAATATTATAAAAATACAGTTCATGGAATTGGTCCAATTGGAGATCATACTGTAATTGGAAATGCAACAACTTATGCCGTACTTCCAGAAATAACAAAAAGTGTAACTCCTGTTGGAATTCATGATGATCATATCTCATATAAAATGGAAATAAATATTCCAAAATTATATTATGGAAAACAACTACATATTACAGATAGAATGGAAGTTGTTTTTGAAGTTAATGATGGTGGACAAAAAAGAGAAGTAAAATATGATGTAAATATTTCTGATGTATTAGATTATATAAAAAATAGTTTCAATATTTCTGCAAAAACAATTAGTGGAAAAGAAATTAATTTTGAAAATCTAGAAGTTAATGCATTTGCAGAACAATCTTATTATTTAAGTGGAGAAAATCAAAATTTATTTATAGGGTTTAATGGAGATTCAAAACAAAATGTTAAATGGAAAATAGATGAAGATTGTTTAGTAACTATTACTTATGATGTTCCATTAAATGCAAAACTTTATGATCAAGAAACAAAAGAATATACAGGTGTTTTAGCAGATTTTGCAGGACATAAAATTACAAATTATGCAGGTGTTGTTGCAAATAATGAAATTAATAATTATACTACGGTCTGCCAAGATAATGTAACAACAATTATTCCTCAAGTAATTAATAAAAAAGCAGAATTTGTTCAAAATACAAATTTAGCAAAATTTGATATTGAAGTAAATACAGAAAAAGAAGATTTAGACCCAAATTCAGATACTGTAGTGATTGTAGATGAAATGTCTTCAAGTTTATCTTTGATTGAAAGTACTCTTAAAGCATATGAATTTAACGAACAAACAAACTCTTTTGACATAGAATTAAATCTTGAAACAGAATATGAAGAAACAGATTCAGAAAGTATTTTAAAATTAACTATTCCGGATGAAACACATATAAAAATATTATATAGTGCTTTAATGAAGGGTAGCGGAATTGAAGAAGTATCTAATATTGCTAAAATTTCAGGAATTATGACAGGAACAAGTAAAATAGAATATGAGTTTCAAATTCAAAATTCTTCTGCATCATCTGGGGGATATGCAAATGGGGCAGAGTTTTATGTATATAAAATTGATGATGAAAGAAAACCAATAAGTGGAATTAATTTCATAATCCTTGATGCCAATAAAAATACTATTGGTTCGCAAGTTACAGGAATAGATGGAAAATTTAGATTATATGATTATGGACCAGGAACATATTATTTAAGAGAAGTTGCTACTTCTGCAACAGAAGATTATAGACTTCTTCAAGATGATATTAAAATTGAAATAGATGAGAACTTACAAATTACATCAAGCTTTTCTATTGATGGATATATTAACCAAATTACAGATGAAAATATGCATATAGTTATTGAAGTATTAAATGAAGACAATCCAGATATAAAGATTTCTGGTAGGAAAATCTGGAAAAATGATGATAAAGTTAGTCTTTTAACAAGACCAAATGAAATTACAATCGAATTATATGCAAATGGTATAAAAATTAATGAAACTAAATCTGATGCTATATCACTTTGGACATATACTTTTGATGGTTTACCTAAATATGATAAACAAGGTAAAGAAATAGACTATGACGTAAAAGAAGTTCCTGTGCCAGGGTATATAAGCTCAAATGACAATTCTAATGAACTTAATATTATAAATTCATTAATTACTATAGATGTAAGTGGAAGAAAAATATGGCAAGATAACAATTTATTCATAAGACCAGATTCAATAACAGTAGTATTATATGCAGATGGAATGAAAATTGCATCAAAAAATGTTAGTGCTGAAAATAATTGGAAATATTCTTTTGAAGATTTACCAAAATATATTTTAGATGAACAAGAAGAAGATGGAATCAGAGAAGTTGTTTATACAGTTAAAGAAATATTACCAAAAGTGTATAAATCTTATTATAAAACCTCTTATGAAAAAACCAATAAGGGATGGAATATAATAAATAAACTTGTAGAATTACCACCTTCAGGACCTTCTGGTGGAGGAACAGCGCAAGAAACAACTCAAATAATAGATAATACACCAAAAACAGGTGCACAAAATAATATTGTTTTATTTATATGTACAGCAGTTTCTTCTGCAGTAGGCATTCTTGTAATTAAAAATAAAAAAGAAAAAGAAGATAAACAAGAGCTTTAGTATTTAAGAAGAATGCACTAAAAAAGTGCATTCTTTTATTAATTTATTTTTGTGTTTTTTTGAAAGGAATATAAATGAGAAAAAATAAAAAAGTAGTTTTAGATGTATTATATGTTTTTTTAAAAATAATATTTATTATCTCTTTATTATATATTATAATTTATATATTTCAGATAGGTAAAACAAAAAATGATTTAAATTTAATTCAAAAAATAATGATAAGAAAAGATACTTATGAAGAAAATAACTTAAATAGAACAAATAATACCAATTATGAAAATAATAATGAATATTATAAGATTAAAAATTTTAAAGAAATACAAAAAATTAATTCTGATATAATTGCTTGGATTGAAATTAAAAATAGTAAAATAAATTATCCGGTTCTTAAATCTCAAAATAACGATTTTTATTTAAAGAAAAATTATAATAAAGAATATGATTATAATGGTTCTATATTTATGGATTATAGATGCAATCTAGATAAATTAAATAGTAATTTAATTATTTACGGACATAATAATGGTAATGGACTTATGTTTGATGAGCTTTTAAAATATAATAATAAAGAGTTTTATAATACTCATAGAGAAATAGAATTAATTACAAATAATAATGTAGAAACATATGAAATAATTTCAGTTTTTAAATCTAGAGTATTTAATGAAAATGAAAAAAATGTGTTTCGATATTATAATTATATAGAATTTAAGGATGAAAAGGATTTTTTTACATATATAAATAATGTAAAATTACAATCTTTATATGATATAAATTATGAAGTGAATGAAGAATCTAAATTAATAACATTATCTACTTGTGAATATTCTAATAAAAACGGAAGATTTGTTATTGTAGCTATAAAAAAATAAGATGATAATGTCTTAATAATGATTGAAAAACTTGAGTTATGATTAGAAAAAACAAGTAGAGTAGTTAATTAAAAATGATTTGATATAATAAATTAAAATAAAAGAGCATTGGAGGAATATTATGGAAAAATGGATATGTCCAAAATGTAAAAATGATGAATTTGAAAAAGATCAATTTCAAGCAACAGGAGGAAGTTTTGCTAAATTATTTGATGTGCAAAATAAAAAATTTATTACTGTATCTTGTAAAAGATGTGGCTATACAGAACTTTATAGAACAGGAACTTCTGCTGGAATGAATATTTTAGACTTTCTTATGAATTAAAAGTAGAATGGATATAAATAAAATGAATGATAATAACATAGAAAAAGAAATTAAAAGATGTTTTTGGGCAAACCCCGAAAATGAGAATTACATAAAATATCATGATAAAGAATGGGGAAAACCTGTTTATGATGATCATAAGCTTTTAGAAATGCTAATTTTAGAGTCTTTTCAAGCAGGACTTTCTTGGGAGTGTATATTAAATAAAAGAGAAAACTTTAGAAAAGCTTTTGATAACTTTGAACTAGAAAAAATTTGTAATTATACTGAAGAGAAAATTGAAGAATTAAGACAAGATGAAGGTATTATAAGAAATAGATTAAAAATAGAAGCAAGTATAAAAAATAGTAAAATTTTTAAAAAAATTCAAAAAGAATACGGAAGCTTTTCTAACTATATTTGGCATTTTACAAATAATGAGGTAATTTATGAAATAGGAAAAACAAACTCAAAGCTTTCAGATACTATTTCTAAAGACTTGAAAAAAAGAGGTATGAGTTTTGTTGGAACAACTATTATTTATTCATATTTGCAAGCTGTTGGTGTAATTTATTCACATGAAAAAGGTTGCTTTTTATATAAAGAATTTTAAGAAACATTTAAGAAAATATTTTGAAAAATAATGTATTTTATATTTTAAAATTATCTATTATTTTAGCTTAATAATAGATGTTGATGAAATATAAGATACATTATTTATATAATAAAGTTATTTTTTTACCTTTTACTTCAATAAATTTTTCTTCTTTTAAATTCTTCAATTCCCTAAACATAGCAGAACGATTAATAGCAAGATAATCTGATAAATCTTTTAAAGTAAAAGGTAAATAAATATTACGTAAACGACTTTTGTTATATTCAATTTCAAAATATTCTAGTAATTTTTCTCTTATTTGTTTCTTTTCTAAAATTTTAATTCTTTCATTTTTTTCTCTGAATTTAATATTTATAATATCAAATAAATTATTAAGAAAAGTATTGTAATATACATGTTTTTGATTTCTTGGTTTCATTAATTTATCATAATCTATAACTAAAACACGTGTATTTTCATTTGCTATTATTTGATAACTTTCTGTATCTGTTGCAGAAATGTTAGTACCAAATATATCATCTTTTGAAAGATTTTCTAGTATTATTTCATTACCATTAAATTCAATGTTTTTTATTTGCGCAGAACCTTCCAATATAATTGCAATTATATTGTCACTTTTAATAGTTGGCAAAATTTCTTGATTTTTATTGTAATTATATATATGTACTCCTAATAAAGTATACAATTTATTAATCTGTGCTGTTGTTAAATTATCAAATGGTTTTTTCATTACAAAACCTCCAAAATAATTTCAAGTTTATTTCAAGACTTTTACATAAAAGTTAAGTTTTGATTACAATACCTTTTAGCATTTTTAAATCCCTTGAAATACAGATAAATAAGGTATTTTAGCATCTCTTTATGTTACCTAAAAATATTTTATCAAAAAATATTAAAAGTTGCAAGTGCAACTTGTATAAAATTGGATTTATGAATAAAATCTATTCAAATAATTAAGGGGGATAAATGAAATGAAAATTATAAAAAGAGACGGACATATTGTAGACTACGAGCCAGATAAAATTAGAGTAGCAATAAACAAGGCTAATAATGAAGTCAGAGGAAAAGAAAAAGCAACAAAAGAGGAAATTGAAGAGATAATTAAATATATTGAAGATTTAAATAAGAGAAGAATTTTAGTTGAAGATATTCAAGATATTATAGAAGAAAAATTAATGGAATTTGATAAGTATCAATTAGCTAAAAAGTATATAACATATAGATACACAAGAGAATTAGTAAGAAAAGCTAATACTACAGATCAAACTATTAAAGAATTAATAGAAGGAAAAAATGAATATTGGAATAATGAAAATTCTAATAAAAATGCTGAAGTAGTAACAACACAAAGAGATTACTTAGCTGGAATAACAAGCACAGATATTACAAGAAGATTTTTACTTCCAGAAGAAATAGTAAAAGCTCATGATGAAGGAATTATACATTTTCATGATGCAGATTATTTTGCACAAAATGCTTTGCACAATTGTGAATTAATCAATTTGGATGATATGTTACAAAATGGCACAATTATAAATGGAGTAATGATAGAAAAACCACATAGATTTATTACAGCTGCAACTATAGCAACTCAAATAATACTTGCTGTTACATCTTCAAGTTATGGTGGTGCAACAGTTTCACTTTCACATTTGGCCCCTTTTGTTAGAGATAGTTATAATAGATATTATAAAAAATATCAAGAAAGAAAATTAAAAGATAGTGATTGTAAAAAATTTGCAGAAGAAGATACCAAAAAAGAAGTTGCAGATGGTGTTCAAACTTTTAATTATCAAGTAAATTCAATGACAAATACAAATGGACAAGCACCTTTCTTATCAGTTTGTATGTATTTAGGTGAAACAGAGGAATACAAAGAAGAACTAGCAATGATAATTGAAGAATTCTTAAAACAAAGAATGTTAGGTTTCAAAAATGAAAAAGGCGTATATATAACACCAGCTTTTCCAAAACTTTTGTATATTCTTGAAGAAGATAATATTCATAAAGATAGTAAATATTGGTATTTAACAGAACTTGCAGCAAAATGTACTGCAAAAAGAATGGTTCCAGACTATATTTCTGAAAAGATAATGAAAGAATTAAAGAAAAATGAATATGGAGACGGAGAATGTTATCCATGTATGGGATGTCGTTCATTCTTAACACCAGATAGAACAAATAGTTTAGGAAATATTGCTAAAGCTAAAAACTATGTTAAAGGTAAAGGAAAATATTATGGAAGATTTAATCAAGGGGTTGTTACTATAAATTTACCAGATGTAGCTTTGTCATCAAAGAAAGATATGAAAAAATTCTGGAAGATTTTTGACGAGAGATTAGAACTATGCCACCAAGCTTTACAATTAAGACATAAAAGATTAAGTAATGCAGTTAGTGATGTTGCTCCTGTATTATGGCAACATGGAGCATTAGCAAGACTTGAAAAAGGTGAATCAATTCACGAGTTATTACATCATGGCTATTCAACAATATCTTTAGGATATGCAGGCTTATATGAATGTGTAAAATATATGACAGATCATTCTCATACAGATAATGGAGAAGGAAAAGAATTTGCACTTGAAGTTATGCAAAAGTTAAATGATAAATGTAAAGAGTGGAAAGAAGCAGAAGATATCGATTATAGTGTTTATGGAACACCAATTGAATCAACAACATATAAATTTGCAAAATGCTTAAAAGATAGATTCGGAGTAATAAAAGGAATAACAGATAGAGATTATATTACAAATTCATATCATGTTCCTGTATTTGAAGAAATTGATGCATTTTCGAAATTAAAACTTGAAAGTGAATTTCAAAAATTAAGTCCAGGTGGAGCAATTTCTTATGTTGAAACACCAAATTTACAGGATAACATAGAAGTTGTTCTTCAAATGATTGATTTCATTTATAATAACATTATGTATGCTGAATTAAATACAAAATCAGACTATTGCCAAGTTTGTGGTTATGATGGAGAAATACTAATAGATGAAAATTTAGAATGGTATTGTCCAAATTGCGGTAATAGAGATCATAATACATTAAATGTAGCAAGACGTACTTGTGGATATATAGGAAGTAACTTCTGGAATAAAGGTAGAACCCAAGAGATAAAGGAAAGAGTACTACATATAGATAATAAAGATGCTTAAGGGAGATGTTAGATTATGAAATATAATAAGATAAGAAAAATGGATATTTCAAATGGACCAGGTGTTAGAGTTTCAATATTCATGCAAGGATGTAGTTTTAATTGTAAAAATTGTTTTAATCCTGAAACACATGATTTTAATTGCGGAAAAGATTTTACTGATGAAACAATAAAAAAGGTTTTAGATTTATGTGAAAATGAAAATGTAGAAGGTCTTTCTATATTAGGAGGAGAACCTATGCATCCAAAGAACATAGAAGGAACCACCAAACTTGCAAAAGCTTTTAAAGAAAAATATCCTAATAAAAATTTATGGGCTTGGTCTGGTTTTAAATTTGATCAGGATTTAAAAGGAAAAGAAGTTTTAAATTATTTGGATGTTTTAGTAGATGGTCAATATGTAGATGAATTAAGTAATCCTAAACTTGCTTGGAAAGGATCAGAAAATCAAAGAGTAATAGATGTACAAAATAGTTTAAAACAAAATCAAGTAGTGACTCTTTAAAAATATTTAAAAACAAAATAAGTTAAAATATAAAAACAGTATAGTTTTCTATACTGTTTTTATATTTTTCATTTATGCTTTACTGAATTAACGTGAAATTTATTTTTGTAGGTGTAAAAATATCAAATGAGATATAAATTGTAATATATTAAAAATATTAAATAAGTATAAAACATATTAAGATATTAAAAGTTATAAAGATATTTATTAAAATATTAATATAAATATGATTTAGAGAAAAAATATGTTATAATATCTATGAAATAAATATATTGATTTTAAAGGAGAAAAAATGCAAATTTTAGCAATAGTACTAATACCATTTTTAGGAACAACTTTGGGTTCTGCAATGGTATTTTTAATGAAAAATAAAATGAATAAAAAAATAGAAAAACTATTATTAGGTTTTGCTTCAGGTGTTATGATAGCAGCTTCTTTTTGGTCACTTTTAATACCTGCAATGGACATACTAAAAGATGAAGGAAAAATAGTATGGTTAACTCCTGCAATAGGTTTTTTACTAGGTATATTCTTTTTATTAATGTTAGATGTTTTGATACCACACTTACATTTAAATGAAAATAAACCAGAAGGGCTAAGAGCAAAATTGAAGAAAACAACAATGATGGTTTTTGCAGTAACTCTCCATAATATACCAGAAGGTATGACTGTTGGAGTAATACTTGCGGGAGCTATGCTTAATAGTGTTGGAATAACAATTGCTGGTGCAGTAGCTTTAGCAATAGGTATTGCTATACAAAATATTCCAGAAGGTGCAATTATTTCAATGCCTTTGAGAGCAGAAGGAGTTTCAAAATTTAGAGCTTTTGTATATGGAACTTTATCTGGAGCAGTAGAACCAATAGCCGTTATATTAACGATTCTATTAAAAAATCTTATCGTTCCAATACTTCCACTTGTTTTAGCTTTTGCTGCAGGAGCAATGATTTATACAGTTGTAGAAGAACTGATACCAAGTTCACAAGAGGGAAGTCATTCTAATATTGGTACAGTTGGAGTGGCAATAGGTTTTGTAATAATGATGATTTTAGATGTAGCGCTAGGCTAATAAATTAAAGAAAAGAAAGAAGAGGAAGAAATGATTAGAGAATTTGAAAAAGAAGATTTGAAGAAAGTAGCAGAGGGAATAGATACAGATACTCAAGAAAAAGAGTTTAAAATGAAATGGAAAAAATAAATCTTTTTGATATGGAACAGAAAAATCAATGGCAGATATATTAAAATAAAATGACAGAAAAATCTGATATTACAAAAATGTAAGTTGTAAAAGAAGTTTAATATGATATAATTTATATAAAAATATATATTTAACTGTTTAAGGAGAGAATATGGGTTGTTTAGGAAATGTATTATGGTTTATTTTTGGAGGGTTTCTTAGTGGAATTTCTTGGTGTTTATCAGGGATTATATGGTGCGTAACAATAATTGGGATTCCTTATGGAAAACAATGTTTTAAATTTGCAAGTCTGTCTTTTGCCCCATTTGGAAAAGAAGTTGAATATGGAGGAGGCGTACCTTCTTTATTTGCTAATATAATATGGATTATATTTTTTGGAATACCAATGGCAATAGAAAATGTAATATTCGGATGTTTATGGTGTGTAACAATAGTTGGAATACCATTTGGATTACAATTTTTTAAAATAGCTAAACTAGCTTTAGCTCCTTTTGGCGCTAAAGTTGAGTAAACTTAAAGTTTATAAATCTAAAAATAGAAAATTATTTTATAATTCATTTATATGAATTGTAGAATAATTTTATTTTTTATGATAATATATAAAATAATTAAGGAGAATAAGGAGTCAGAAATGATTAATATTAGAAACGAGGAAGAAAAGGATTTTCAAGAAGTAGAAGCAATTACTAGAAAGGCTTTTTATAATTTATATATTCCTGGAGCAATAGAACATTATTTAGTACATGTTATGAGAGATCATGAAGATTTTATAAAAGAATTAGATTTTGTAATTGAAATTGATGGTAAAATAATTGGAAATATAATGTATACAAAAGCAAAACTAATTGATGAAGGAAAAAATGAAAAAGAAATTTTAACTTTTGGACCTATAAGTATCCTTCCAGAATACCAAAGACAAGGATATGGAAAAATGCTTTTAGAACATTCTTTTAAAAAAGCAATAGAACTTGGATTTGATACTATTGTTATATTTGGAAGTCCTAGTAATTATGTAAGTAGAGGTTTTAAAAGTTGCAAAAAATACAATATATGCTTGGAAAATGGAATCTTTCCATCAGCAATGATGGTTAAAGAATTAAAAGAGGGTGCTTTAGATGGCAGAAAATGGTTTTATTATGATAGTCCGGTTATGAATATTGATGAAAAACTTGCAGAAGAATATGATAATACTCTTGAAAAAATGGAAAAAAATTTTTACCAACACAAGAAGAATTTTATATATTGAGTAATTCAAATTTACAATAAAGGTATTTATTATGGAGAAAAATATGGAAAAAATTAATGAGGGATTAAAAAAGTATATTGAAGATGAAATACTACCACAATATGATGAATATGAAGCAAGAAGTATTATCCAGATAGAAAGTATATAGATTATTTAGACACAATGCAAGATTTACTAGAAAATAAAGAAAAATTCATAAAGACTGAAAAGGAAATTGCAAGTAAATTGGGAATTTAAGATTATAAAATAAATGAATAAATATTAAAATTTAAAAATTGAAAATGAATAAAAATAGATCAGTTTAAAATCAGATACTAAAATATCTGATTTTTTTGTAACCTTTTTATATGAATAAGATAATATATAGATGTAATGAATATATAAGAGAGGAAAGTCATGGAAGAAAAATTAATAAAGGAGTATTTCTTAAAAGATGAACTGATTGTAAATAATATAATTGAAGATTATTATAATTATATATCAGCTATTATTAGAAATTTCCATAATATAGGACCTGAAGATACGGAAGAAATAATATCAGATGTTTTCTTTATAGTTTGGAAAAATAGAAACAATTTAGATAAAAATTCAAAGTTGAGTCCATATATCGCAGGAATAACAAGAAGAATTATTTTTAGAAGATATAAAGAAAATAAATTAGATTTTTTAGAAAATGAAGATTTAGAGAAAAATTTTATTAATGATACTGATTTAGAAAAAAGTTTAGAAGAAAAAGAAATGAATGATTGCATTATTAATAATTTAAAATCTTTAGGAGAAACAGAATATAAAGTTTTTACGAAATTTTATTTTGAGGATAAAAAAATAAAAGATATAGCAAAAGAATGTGGAATCTCAACAAATAATGCAAAAGTAACTTTACATAGAACTAGAAAAAAAGTTAGAGAATTTTTAAAAATAGGAGGTTTTTATTAAAATGGGAAAAGAAAAAATTTGTGGAAATTTAACAGAGAATATTGGACTTGAGAAATTTAAAAAAGCTGAAAGAAAAAGTGAAAAAATAAAAAACTTTTTAGAAAAAACTTTAACAATTGTAACAGCTTCATTATCTATTTCTGGTATGGTATTTGCAAAAAATATTTCTCAAGCCATATATGATAATGTATATGGAACAGGTCAAGGAGTAGCAACAGCAATAAATGAAGGGTACATAGAGAAAACAGAAAATAATTATGTGACTGAAAATACAGTTGTGGAAGATGAAAATACTGGAAACATAATAGAAGATGTAGAAACTAAAGTAAAAATAGATGAATTTATTATGGATGATTTTTCATTAAGTATAACATTTGATGTTGAGTTTTCAGATAAAATAAAAGAAATAATAAATCCGTCAAATATAAATCAAATGGATTTTTCAGATATGATAATTTATGATGAAAATAATATTGTTTTATTATCAACCAAGATGACAATGTTTGATAAATTTAAAGAAGAAATGAATCTGGATTATGACTTTGAAAATGCTCCAAATGATAAACTTATAGGAAGTGGTGTAAATTCTTATATTTTAGAAAAATCAGAAAATAATATAAAAGTAATTTATAATATTTATACAGGTGGAGATACAATATATCCAAAAAGTAGAAAATTAAATGTTAAAATTGATAAAATAAAAATTGATTCTAATATAGAAATACAAAAAGGATATGAAGAAATAAGCATTACAGGAGATTGGAATATACAAGCAGATGTTCCAGAAAAAATGTATAATAGACAAAATTTAGTATATGTTCAAAAAAGTACAACAAATAAGGACTTTAATGTGACTTCTGCAGTTGTATATAATACAGGAATTAAATTAGAATATAATTTTCCAGCAAAAGAAAGTTCAGAAGAAGTAACAATACCAGAGATTGAGTTTTATAATTCTTTACCAGAAAATAGTGAATTAAAAACTTTAGATATTTTGAATTTTATTTCTAGAAAACTATATGCTTTACCAGAATATCAAGAATACGAAAAAGAAAGAATGAAAGTTTGGCAATTAGAAGAAGATTATGTACTAAATGAAAATGGCGAAAAATTTAATTTTACAGTTGGACCAGTAGAAAACGGTTCAGGACATATAGATGAAAATAATATATATAATCGTAGTGCAATGTATGATTTAACAACTTACAATGCAACTGATACAATAACTTTCCATATAAAATATAATGGAACAGAAGCAGATATAGTTTTAGAGAAAGTGGAGGAGTAATATGAAAAAAGTTTGTTATATAATATTTATTTTTATATTAATCATTTCCTTAAGTACTAGCGTATCCTTGGGAGTAGAAAGTGAAAGAATTATTAAGGATTTTGTAAATGAAGAATTAACAAATAGACAAGCAGAAGAAATGCCAAAAGAGTTAAAAGAAAATACTTTAAGAGATTATACAGAAGAAAATAAAAAAAGAGAAGCGGCTTATGAAAAAGGAATAAAAACTTGGCTTGAACCATATATGAATGAAAATGTTCCTGAAAATCAAAGAGTAAAAGAATATATAATGACTGGATTTGGAAATAATGTAATAGAAGGTGATAAATTAAAATCCAATATATATTTGGACATTGTACCATACTCTGAAGATAGTGTTTGGAGTAAAGAGTTTTCTGGAATTTTATTTGCAACTTTTGGAATTTATGATGGAGAATATTTACTTGAAAAAGCTTCAATATATCCTGAAAATTATGATAAATTTTTAGAAGAATTTGAAAAATATCAAGAAAATGCTCCAGCTAAAACAGAAATAGTAGAAGTACAAGCAGAAAAAGTTGGAAATTTAGAAACAGCCCAAGTAGAAAAAATGAGTACTGTAATTTGGATTTTAAGTAGTATTGTTTTAGTTTTAGTAATTTGCTATATCGTAATAAGAAATATATACAAAAATAATAAATAAGAAAAAATATATGGCATGATTTATAGTATATAAATTGTGCCATTTTTTATCATTTATTATTGACAAAAGCAAATAGTTTAGAATATATTATAGTAAATAATATTTAAAATATAAAAAATTATATTGTGGAATCAAATTTGAAAGGATTTTTATATGAGTTTAATTATAATTGCTAATTGTTGTTGTATGTAAAATACTCTATCTATTGTAGATATGAGTATTAATTTGCATACCTACAATAGTTTGCAATTATATAAAATTTATATAGTAATTGTAAAAAAATAGGAACTATGTGTAGGAATAAATTTAATTTTTAACTACACATAGTTTTTTGTATTTAGGAGGTAAAGTATGATGGAATTAAAAACTATTGGAAATACACCAATGATAAGAATAGATTATGAATATGAAGGAAAAGAAAAATATATTTATGTAAAATTAGAATATTATAATTTAACAGGTAGTATAAAAGATAGAGTAGCATATTATATTTTAAAAAATGCTTATGAAAGTGGAAAATTAAGAAAAAATATGCCAATTGTTGAGGCAACAAGTGGTAATACTGGAATTTCTCTTTCTGCTCTAGGTGCATTATATAATCATAAAGTATATATTTTTATGCCTGATTGGGCGAGTAAAGAAAGAATAAATTTAATGAAAAGTTATGGAGCTCAGGTTATATTATTTTCTAAAGAAGAAGGTGGATTTATTAGATGTGTTAATGAATCTAAAAAAATGGCAAAAGAGATGAATGCTTTTCTTGCAAATCAATTTGCAAATCAAGACAATTTCTTAGCTCATTATGAAACAACAGCAGAAGAAATAATAAAGCAATTACCAGAAAAAGTGGGTGCTTTTATTTCTGGAGTTGGAACAGGTGGAACTCTTATGGGAATTGGAAAAAAATTAAAAGAGAAATACGAAGATTTTAAAATAGTTGCATTAGAACCTGAAAAAATGCCATTACTTTCAGGAGGAAAAATAATAGGACAGCATAAAATTGAAGGGATAGGAGATGATTTTATTCCAAAGTTATTAGATAAAAATGAAATAGACGAAATAATTCTAATAAATGATGAAGATGCAATTAATATGTCCAGAAAGTTAGCAAAAGAATTAGGTTTAGGTGTTGGAATATCTTCTGGTGCAAATTTTATAGCAAGTGTATTATTTAATAATAATTCTAACTTACCGACAGTTACTGTATTTGCAGATGATAATAAAAAATATTTAACAACAGATTTGTCAAAACCTATATATAATAATAAAAACTTTATTTCTAATAAAATTAAATTAAAAAGCTTTCCTATATAAGAAAAAATTTCCTAAAACTCTTGAAAAACAATATAGTAAATGATAAAATCACAAAGGTATGTAATATAAATGAATTTATACTACATATTAAAGCACTATGTAGAAGTTTTAAATAATTGAAACATAAGTAGCATAAATATACATAAGAATCATTAGAAATAATCAATAATATAAGGAGGAAGAAAAATGATTTATTCAAAAGAGTTAGAAAACATGTGCTGTGTAAAAAAAGGAGTTGACCATGGACCAGCACCAATACCAGAAGAAGGAAAATGGGTAAAAGCAAAAGAAATAAAAGACATTTCAGGACTAACACATGGTATAGGATGGTGTGCTCCACAACAAGGTGCTTGTAAATTAACATTAAATGTTAAAGAAGGAATTATTCAAGAAGCATTAGTTGAAACAATTGGTTGTTCAGGTATGACACACTCAGCTGCAATGGCAGGAGAAATACTAGTAGGAAAAACAATACTTGAAGCTCTAAATACAGACTTAGTTTGTGATGCAATAAATACAGCTATGAGAGAGTTATTTTTACAAATCGTTTATGGTAGAACTCAAACAGCATTTTCAGAAGGTGGTCTTCCAGTTGGAGCAGGACTTGAAGACTTAGGAAAAGGACATACAAGTCAAGTAGGAACAATTTATTCAAGTTCATTAAAAGGGCCAAGATATTTAAATTTGGCAGAAGGTTATATTGTTGAATTAGGATTAGATAAAGATGATCAAATTATAGGATATAAATATGTTCATTTAGGAAAAATGATGGATAATATAAAAGCTGGAATCGACCCAATGGAAGCTATTGAAAAAGCATCTGGAACTTATGGTAGATTTGCAGAGGCTGTAAAGAAAATTGATCCAAGAAAACAATAGAATATTAAAAGAAATTATTAGGAGGAAATATTATGTCAGTAACATTTGAAAGTTATGAAAGAAGAATAGATCAAATTAAACCTGTAATGGAAAAATATGGAATAAAGGATTTTGAAGATGCTTTAAAAATATGTACAGATAAAGGTTTTAACCCTTATGAAATTGTTAAAGGAGTTCAACCAATTTGTTTTGAAAATGCTGCTTGGGCTTATACTTTAGGTGCAGCAATAGCTATCAAAAAAGGATGCAAAAAAGCATCAGAAGCAGCTAAAGCAATAGGCGAAGGATTACAAGCATTTTGTATTCCTGGTTCAGTTGCAGATGATAGAAAAGTTGGTTTAGGACATGGAAATTTAGCTTCAATGCTATTATCAGAAGAAACAAAATGTTTTGCTTTTCTAGCAGGACATGAAAGCTTTGCAGCAGCTGAGGGAGCAATAGGAATTGCAAAATCAGCTAATAAAGTTAGAAAAGAACCTCTAAGAGTTATATTAAATGGTCTTGGAAAAGATGCTGCACAAGTAATTTCAAGAATAAATGGTTTTACATATGTAAAAACAGATTTTGATTTCTTCACAGGAAAAGTAAATGTTGTTGAAGAAATAGCATATTCAGATGGAGAAAGAAGTCAAGTTAGATGTTATGGAGCAAATGATGTTAGAGAAGGTGTTGCAATAATGTGGCTTGAAGATGTTGATATTTCAATAACAGGAAATTCAACAAATCCAACAAGATTCCAACACCCAGTTGCAGGAACATATAAAAAAGAAAGAATTGAAGCAGGTAAAAAATATTTCTCAGTTGCTTCAGGTGGTGGAACAGGAAGAACATTACACCCAGATAACATGGCTGCTGGACCAGCTTCTTATGGTATGACAGATACAATGGGAAGAATGCACTCAGATGCACAATTTGCAGGAAGTTCATCTGTACCAGCTCACGTTGAAATGATGGGATTAATTGGTATGGGTAACAATCCAATGGTTGGAGCTTCAGTTGCAGTAGCAGTTGCTATTGAAGAAGCTATGAAATAATTTAAATATACGATGTGGGCAAATCAAAATATTATTTTGCCCACTTTTTTATATTAAAATAATTTGAATTAAAATTCTATTATAACTATTATAAAAAGGAAAAGTATTATTGTAAAAGTTAAAATAAATTTTAGAGGAAGGTTATGAAAAAATTAAACATAATAGCAGTTTATAATAAAGATAAAAGTAAAATACTAATGTGTGAGAGAAAAAAGGAACCATATAAAGGAAAAATAAATTTAGTTGGAGGAAAAGTAGAAAAAGATGAAACTGAAATTTCAGCTGCATATAGAGAATTAGAAGAAGAAACAGGAATAACTTCAAAAGATATTCATTTAACTTACGTAATGAATTTTCAATATAAAATTTTAGATATTGAATTAGAAGTTTTTACTGGAATACTTAAGAAAGACGTAAATTTAATAGAAGAAGTAAATAAACTTTTATGGATAAATAAAAATGAAAATTTTTATGATTTAGAGAAATTTGCTGGTGAAGGAAATATTTGGCATATAATTAAGCATATAGAAATTTATATGAATAACCTATAGATAAATAATTTTTAAAGGATGCAACGAATTTATTACTTGAATACTAATTAAAAATTTGAGAAATAATGATATGATAAATAAAAATGATTTATAAAGTGCAAAAGATTTATATTCTTTTGTGCTTTTTTCTAAAATACTATTGACTTAAAATAAATATAATATGATAATTGTTTAGTAAATAATTTAATTCAATAATTTGGAGGAATATAATGATTGAAATTAAAAATGTGTCAAAATCTTATGTAAAAGGAAAAAAATCTATAGATAATTTAAACTTAGAGATAAAGAATGGAGAAATTTTTGGATTTTTGGGACCTAATGGCGCTGGAAAAACAACTACTATAAGAATGATAACTGGAATTTTAGATGCAGATGAAGGAGAAATTTTAATAGATGGAAATAATATAAAGAAGAATCCATTAAAAGCTAAAAAAAGTTTTGGATTTGTACCAGATAGTCCAGATATGTTTTTAAAATTAAAAGGAATAGAATATTTAAATTTTATGGCAGACATATATGATATTGATGTACAAAGTAGAAAAAATAAAATTGAAGAATTAACAAAAAAATTTGAAATATATGAAAATTTAAATGAGCAAATTCAAAGTTATTCGCATGGTATGAGACAAAAAATAGTAATTTGCGGTGCATTACTTTCTGAACCTAAAAACTGGATATTGGATGAACCAATGACTGGTTTAGATCCTAAATCTTCTTTTGATTTAAAGGAAATGATGAGAATGCATGCTAAATCTGGAAAAACTGTATTCTTTTCTACACATATCTTAGAAGTTGCAGAAAAATTATGTGATAGAGTTGGAATTATAAATAAAGGAAAATTAGTATTTGTAGGAACTTTTGAAGCACTTAAGGAAAAATTTAAGGAAAATGGTTCTTTAGAAGAATTATTCCTAGAAATTACAGAAAAAGGATAGAGGTGTGAAATTAATGAAAAAAATAATTGCGCTTACAAATGTATTTTTAAAAAGTTCTTTTTCAAATTATAATAGTAAAATGGGAATACAAACAGGAAGTAAAAAGAAATTACCTAAAGTACTATATTTTATGCTAATCTTATATTTAATTGCTATATTTGCTTTCTTAAGTTATAACCTGATAGATGGATTTATAAAAATACATCAAGAAAAAGTTTTTATTGGCATGATATTATTGGGGATAATTGGCTTTGCAGCTTTTCAATCAATTTTTTCTAGTATAAATTCATTATATTTTACAAAAGATAGTGAGTTTATTTTGCCACTTCCTTTAAAACCATATCAAATTATATCAGCAAGAACGATAGTACTTATTTTATTAGAATATATTATTGAATTTTTTATTGGGTTTGTACCATTAGTAATGTATGGATATCAAACAGGTTCGGGAATTTTATATTATATAACAATGCTTATAGCTTTAATATTAATTCCAATACTTCCGATTTTATTAGTATCCACAGTAATTATGATCATTATGAGTTTTGCTAGATTTGCTAAAAATAAGAATCGATTTCAAATTATAGCAACAATATTAGCTTTAATTTTAATTATTGCAATATCACTTGCTTCTGGTAGTATAAGTGGTGAAATGACAAATGAGCAGATGGCTCAAATGCTGATGAAAGCCAATGGAATGCTAGAACTTATAAAAGGATATTTTCCTAGTTTGGATTTTTTAGTAAATGCGTTAACTTCAGAAAATATATTTGTTGTAGCGATAGAAATTATAAAAACCTTTTTAATAACTGCAGTAGCTTTTGGAATATATTTATTTATTGCAAATAAAATTTATTTAAAAGGGCTAGTCGGAAATTTATTTAGCGGAAATAGTAGAAAAACTAAGATAAGATTAAAAGAAAATGATTATAAAAATAGTAAATTATATAAAACTTATATAGGAAAAGAATTTAAAATATTAGCAAGAAATCCAGTTTTTTTAATGCAATGTTTAGCTCCTGCAATTTTTATACCAATTATAATGATAGGAATTGTTTATTTACAAACAAATAGCATACAGAAAGAAGGATTTCAATTATTATTTAGTGTTATTAATGTAAATTCAATTCAAATAGCAAGTATAGTTCTTGGAATTATAGAATTTTTTACAATGTTTATCTATATTTCAATAACAGCAATTTCGAGAGATGGCTCAAATGCAGTTTTTATTAAATATATTCCTGTTTCTTTATATAAACAATATATTTATAAAATTGTGCCTAATATGATAATGAGTTTATTTTCAATAGTAATTACTTTAATAATAGCTCAAATAATATTAAAATTTAATATTAGTGTATTAATAGCAATTTTTGCTGTTTCTAGTTTAATGAGTTTATTTCAAAGTATGTTAATGATTATTATAGATTTAAAAAGACCAAAACTAGAATGGGATTCAGAATATGCTGTTGTAAAACAAAACTTTAATTTAATATTTCCAGCTATAGTTGGATTAATTAATATAGGAATATTAGTTTTAATATCTATACTTTTTAAAAATTTAAACATATATATTGGTTTAGGAAGTTTAATAATAATTTTTTCACTTGCAGCATGTTTTACAAATATATATTTATATAAAAATCAAAGAGAATTAGCAAATAAAATATTATAGTAAATAGTAAATGAAATTCAAATAGAAAATGTGAAATATGGAAAAGTTTATTTGTATATTCAGATAAAATATACAAATAAGCTATACAAAAATTTTATAAATAAAGAACAATTAAAATATTAATATTATAATTATTTGACAAATAAATTTTCATATGCTAACATATAAATAGATTAAATTTGGAGGCGTAAAATGTATATTAATTCTTTTAAAAATAACTAAATATGTGCAAAACTAGTTTAGGTTTAGTTTTTAAAGGATTATTATGCAATTTTAATATTTAAAGAGTTAAAAGATTTAATAGTTAGATTTATAAATTTAATTAATTTAATTAAAAATTTAAGATAAAAGTATTATGCACAATAACTAAATTTAAATTAGTCATTGTGCATTATTTTTGTCTTATGAAGGAGGTAGTATGTTAGAGGTAAAAAATTTAACTATTAAAACTATTAAAAGTGAAAAAGAGATTATTAAAGACTTAAGTTTTAGTGTAAATAAAAATGATAAACTCGCAATAATTGGTGAAGAAGGGAATGGCAAATCAACTTTGCTAAAATGCATTTATAATCAAGATTTAATTCAAGATTATGCTTTTGTAACAGGAAAAATAATAAAAAATAATTTAAATATAGGTTATTTAGAACAATTTTTAGAAAGTAACTGGGAAAATCAGATTGTAGAAGATTATTTTGTTAAAAAATCATCTAATTCAGAAATTGACTATGAAAAATATGCAGAAATCTATAAATTAAACGAAATTTTTGAGATGTTAAATTTAGATTATGATAAATTTGAAAATAAGTTAATTGGAAATTTAAGTGGTGGAGAAAAGGTAAAAATTCAAATAGCTAAAATATTATTAAATTCGCCAGATTTACTTTTATTAGATGAACCAACAAATGATATTGACATAGAAACTTTAGAATGGTTAGAAAAATTTATATTAAATTCAAATCTACCTATTATTTTTATATCACATGATGAAGTGTTACTTGAAAAAGTGGCAAATGGAATTCTGCATTTAGAACAAATAAATAATAAAACCAGAGCCAAATATACCTTTGAACATATTGGATATAAAGAATATGTGGAAAGAAGAAATTATTTAATAGAGAAACAATATCAAATTTCAAAATATGAAAAAAGAGAACAAGAAAAACAGCTTAATAGAATAAATGATATATATAATAGTGTAAGGCATGATTTAGAAACTATAAGTAGACAAAATCCAGGCGGTGCAAGATTATTAAAAAAGAAGATGAAAAATGTTAAAGCTATGAAAAATAGAGTTAAAGATAAAGAGCTGATAGAAGTACCTGATGTAGAAGAAAAAATTTTTGCAAAATTTCATAATGAGGATGAAATTCATAATTCAAAAGTTGTTTTAGATTTATCTTTAGAAAAATTAGAGGTTCAAAATATTATTTTAAAAGAAAATATTAATATTAAGATTATAGGAAAAGAAAAAGTTTGTATTATAGGAAAAAATGGATCAGGAAAAACTACTTTAATAAAGAAAATTTATGATAATATGAAAAATCGAACAGATTTAAAAGTAGGATATATGCCTCAGAATTATGATGATTTATTAAATTCTAAAGATACGGTATTAGAATTTTTAAGAAATGATTATACAAAAGAGGAAGAAACAAACATTAGAACATATTTATTTTCGATGAAATTTACAGATGACGAAATAAAATCATCTGTAATAGATTTAAGTGGAGGTCAAAAAGCAAAACTTTTTATTGTTAAATTAATTTTAGAAAAAGCAAATGTTTTAATTTTAGATGAACCAACAAGAAATTTAAGCCCTCTTTCAAATCCAGTAATAAGAAATTTACTTAAAAATTTTGAAGGCACTATTATAAGTGTTTCACATGATAGAAAATTTATAGAAGAGGTATGTACAAGAGTGATAGAGTTTTAAAAACTTTTATAACTTAATAGAGTAATTATTTTTTATAATTTAAAATTGTGTTATAATATTTTAGTAAAATAAATGTTAGAATAAAATTGATTAATATAAGGTAGGAAAATAAGAGATGAATTTAAAAATTAGGGAAATTCAAGAAAAAGATAATACACAAATAGAAAAAATTATAAGAAATTGTTTAATAGAATTTGGAGGGAATAGGGAAGGACTAGCTTGGGCTGATCCTTGTCTTAGCAAGTTATCAGAGGAGTATAAAACAGAAGGAAATAAATATTGGGTAATTGTAGATGAAAAAGACAATGTTTTAGGTGGATGTGGAATTGGAGAAAGAGAAATTGAAAGAGTTTGCGAACTTCAGAAAATGTATTGTGTTCAAGAAATAAGGGGAACAGGAATAGCTAAAAAACTTATGAATATTGCTTTAGAATATGCTAAAAAATATTATGATACTTGCTATATAGAAACATTAAGTAATATGATTGCTGCAAATAAATTTTATCAAAAATATGGTTTTAAAAAATTAGATGAACCTTTAATAAAAACTGAGCATTATGCTTGTGATGTATGGTATATGAAAAAATTAAATTAATAATATATATTATATATTAGGAGAATTTATTTGTAGAAAATTGAAGTTATGTAATTAAGCTAATAATACATTTTAATAAAAGGAGTTAATATGGATAGATTAGAAAGATTTGAAAAAGCACTTACTGAAATAGTTGAAGGATATGAAAAAATAGGGAATGAACTTGAAATCTTAAGAAATGAAGGAAAAATGAAAACAACAAAATTTAGAGAATTATTAGGAAAAAAATTGGTTTATAGTATGATAATTACTATTTTTAAAAGATATGATTTAATAGATAATAATTAGAAAATACAAAATATTTTATTTTTATAAAAATATTAAATTTTGATATTGCATTTTAGATGATATATTGATATTATTATTAAGGGAATAAAAATGAATTTCAAAAATGCTTTATATTTAAAATTAAGTAAATATCTACAAAATCTGAAATATAGGAGTATTTGCATAAATTTGAATAAAAAATATAGGCTAAGACCATATTTAAAAATAGAATATATAAAAAAGTAGAATATAACTTTTAGAATATAATTTCTAAGAGTTATATTCTTTTAATTTGTCTTTAAAGTTTAAATAAAATTTTAAATTTTTATTTAAGTTAATATAGCAATAGGATTTTGTGAATCACTAAAATAACTTGGTTTACAATAATAGTTGACAGCACGGTTCTTAAATGATAAAATTATGTAGCAATCAGAGTTGATTGTAGGTTACACGAAATCCAAATAATACTTTAGGAGGTAATGTGGATGAATCAAATTAACCTTAACACAGGATGTATGGGAAGGATATCTATGGGTATCAAAACACCTATCATCCGAACAGGAGACGATTTAACTAAAATTGTTATCGACTCCTGCTTAGCAGCTGTGGGACAGTTTCATGAGAAAGCAGTGATTGGAGTTACTGAAGCAGTACTTGCAATTTCACAGGGAAACTATGCAAAACCTGAAGATATTCAGGCTGAAATTGCAAGACTATACCCTGGTGAAAGAGAACTTACTCTTCTTTTTCCAATTCAAAGCAGAAACCGTTTCATGAATATTCCGAAAGCTATTGCAGAGATGCCACAGATTGAGAAAATTTATGTGGCATTATCATATCCCTGTGATGAAGTAGGAAATCGTTTAGTTTCTGAAGAGGCTCTTTTGGAAGCTGGAGTAGAACCTTATGGGGATGCTTTTACTTCTGAAGAGTTTTACGCACGATTCGGCAAGCCGGTACATCCATTTACAGGAAAAGATTATATTGAGGAATTTGAAAAAGCTTGCAATGGCAAGGCGGAAGTAATCCTTGTAAATGATCTTAAAATGGCAAATTTCTGTAAGAATGTGCTTGTTTGTACTATCAGAGAAGAGGCAAGAACTTTACAGAAAAAACTCATGAAAGAATATGGTGCCGAGAGAGTTTATGACTTGACTGATATTTTATCAGAATCAGTAGATGGTTCTGGGTTTAGCGAGTATGGACTTCTTGGCAGCAATATGATGGGTGACGGAGTAATCAAATTGATGCCTTTGGGAGCTCAGCAGTTTGTAGATAATCTTCAGAAAAAAATCAAAGATGATTATGGCACAAATGTTGAAGTTTTTGTTTATGGAGATGGTGCATTTAAAGACCCTGTGGGAGGAATCTGGGAACTTGCAGATCCAGTTAGTTGTCTTGGAGCAACAGCAGGGCTTGGAGGAACACCTAAAGAGGTTAAAGCTAAGTATATTGCAAGTCAGCATCCTGATGCAAGTCCTGAAGAACTTGCCCAAATCATTGCCGAAGAGAAAAAGAAAAGAATGCAATCTGATGATGTTACAGATGAAATGTCACTTGGAACAACACCTCGTCAGATTACAGATCTTATTGCTTCTCTTGCAGACCTTACCACAGGTAGCGGTGATGAGTGCACACCAGTTGTGTACGTTTTAGGTTATTTGAAGTAATTCAGATGTAAAACTTTGCGCTTGTGAAGTTTTAAAAAAATGGGAATGTGTGAAAGCACATTCCCATTTTCTTATAGTTACAACATAAAATTAGATTATAATATAGAATAATAATATAATAATATATATAAAGATTGAAACTAAAATTAAAATAAAAGTTAAAAGCGTAAATTAAAATGAAATGATAATATAAAGTAATAAACTACAAAGTAATAAAAATAATTAATTAAATAATAAGAATATTGATGATTTAAATAAAATAATATGATATAATGCTTTAAAATAAAAATTGGAGGAAAATTTGGAAAGACTAGATAAAATTATAGCTTCTCAAGGTAGATATTCAAGAAAAGAAGTAAAAAAATTAGTGTCTGCTGGAAGAATAAGTATTAATGGGAAAAAGATTAATAAGTCAGATACAAAAATTGATATTGATAATACAAAAATTGAAATAGATGGAACAGAAATTAAAATTAAAAATAAAATTTATTTAATTTTAAATAAACCTAAAGGATATGTTTCTTCAACAGAGGACAAAAGGGATAAAACTGTTTTGGATTTAGTGCCAGAAAGTTTATTTCATAAAGACTTATTTCCGGCTGGAAGATTAGATAAAGATACTACTGGCTTAATGATAATTACAAATGATGGAAATTTTGCACATGACATATTATCTCCAAAGAAACATGTTAAAAAAACTTATAAAGTTGAAATAGATATTAAGATGACAGAAAAGATGATAGAAGCTTTTAAAAAAGGAGTAGTGTTAAAAGATGGTATTTGCAAGCCAAGCATGTTAAAGATTTTAGACGAAAAAATTGGTATTGTAACTTTAACAGAAGGCAGATATCATCAAATTAAAAGAATGTTTGCCTGTTTTGGAGCAAAAGTTATAAATCTTCATAGGATTTGTATGGGAAATTTATTATTACCTAAAGATTTAAAACCAGGTGAATGTAGAGAATTAACAAAAGAAGAAATAGATAAACTGCAAGAAAAATATTAAGGAGCTATGTTAAAATGAATTTAAGTGACAGAGTATTAAAAGAATTATATGAAAAAGTAAAAAAAGAAAATCCAGATAGGTCTTTAGATGAATTATTACAAGAGGCATTTAAAACTGTAAAAACTTCAGATATAGATTCTTTTGAAGACTTTAGAGCACTAATTTTAAAAGCAAATAATATTAACGAATATGACTTTTATACTAGAAATGTAAATCCAGAACTTAAAAAATATATTGAAAGGAACATTTTTCCTGAATATGAAAAAAACGATCAAGGTCATGGAATATTACATATTAGAGAAGTAATAAGGAGAGGTTTTGCTTTAAATAGCACATTAAAATTAGGTTTAGATGAAAATATGATTTATGCGATAACTGCTTGCCATGATGTTGGAAAATATGTAGATCATGAAAATCATAATTTGATTGCTGCAAAAATTTTTATAGAAAACGAAGATATGAAAAAATTTTTTACAGATGAGCAAAGAAATATTATAAAAGAAGCAATAGAAGATCATCGTTCTTCTTTAGAAGATGTTCCAAGAAGTATATATGGAAAATTAGTTTCATCAGCTGATAGAAATACTAGAATAGAAATTGTTTTTATAAGAAGTTTTTTTGTTGGAAAGTGGAGAACTCCAGACGAAAATGTTGAAGATTTTTTAGATTTTACTTTTAAAAGATTAACTAAAAGATATAGTAAAGAAAAACCGGAAAATATGTTTTTGGAGGATGAAACTTATAAAACTTTTTTAAAAGATATGAGAAATTTATTAAAGGATGAAGTAAGATTTAAAAAAAGATATTGTGAAGTAAATCATATTAAATCAAGAAAAAATAAATTATCTGACGAAAAAGGAGAAACAAGTTATATAGCAGGAAATTCTGATTATAATATGTCTAGATAAAAGAGAGGAATAGTTTTATGAATATAAGTATAAAATCATTAATAATAATTTTATTAATATTAGTTATTATAATAACAATATGGTTTTATAAAAATTCTGAAGAAAAGAATTCAAAAGAAGCCATAGCAAGTAACAATGTAAATCAAAATAGTCAAGAATTTGAAAATACAGTAAATAATTCAGTTAATAATGAAATTTCTTTACAAAATGAGAATATTGAAAATACAGTTTTAGAAGATAATAATATAGAAACTCAAAATAGTGTAAATAATAATTTAACGTCTGAAAAAGATTTTGAGCTTGAGGCAGATGAAAGTTTTGATTTAGAAAAATTAAAAAGCTATGAATTACCAATAATTTTAGACTTTGGCGCTGATTATTGTGCACCATGTAGAGAAATGAAACCAATCTTAAAAAAATTAAATGAAGAATTAAGAGGAAAAGCAATAATAAAGGTTTGTGATGTTATGGAATATCCAGAATTATGTGAAGGATATGATGTTAGTTTAATTCCTACACAAATTTTCATTAATAGTGATGGAACAGCTTTTACTCCCAAAAATTATGGAGAGTTAGGACTTAATTTAGTTAAAGATAAAAATGGAAAACATATATATACATCACATGTGGGTTATTTATCAGAAGAAGACCTTAAGAATATAATTAAGGAGATGAAATAAATGGAACAATTATTACAAAATATGTCAGAAATTATAAACAATAATTTCTGGATAGCACCAATTATTTCATTTTTAGCTGGTGTTTTTACTTCTATAACACCATGTTCTTTGTCTAGCGTACCACTTGTTATTGGAGTTGTAGGAGGAGTAGATACCAAGGACACAAAAAAGGCTTTTAAAATTTCTTTAGTTTTTGCTCTAGGAATGGCTATAACTTTTACAATTTTAGGAGCAATGGCAGGAATTTTAGGAAAATTAATGTTATTTGCAAATAATTGGTGGTATATAGTGCTTGGAATAATTATGGTTATGATGTCTTTACAAATGTTTGAAATTATTACTTTTATAAAACCTATCAACTTACAGGCAAATAATAGTAAGAAAGGATATTTGGGTGCTTTATTTGCTGGAATTTTAGGCGGGATTTTTTCTTCGCCTTGTTCGACTCCTGTTTTAGTTGTACTACTTGCTTTAGTGGCTAATACAGCAAATATGTTTCTAGGAATATTTTTGTTATTATTATATTCATTAGGAAATAGCATTTTAACAGTAATTGCAGGAACATCAGTTGGAACTTTAAAGAAAATAATTAAAAGTAATAAGTATGGAAAAATAAGTAATATTTTGAAATATAGTATTGGTTTAATAATTTTAATTATAGGATTTTATATGTTTTATTTAGGATTTTAGGAGGTAAATATGGAAGCTGATAAAAATATATTTGAAAAAGAGGTAAAAAATAATGAAAATGTATTGGTTGATTTTTATGCAACTTGGTGTCCACCTTGTAAATCTTTGTCACCAATAGTTGAAGAAATAGAGAAAGAAAATGCTGATATAAAATTCTTAAAAATCAATGTTGATGATGAACAAGAACTTGCAATAGAATATGGAATTATGAGCGTTCCAACACTTGTTTTTATAAAAAATGGAGAACCAGTTGATAAAAGTGTGGGACTAATTAGTAAAAAAGAGTTACAAGCTTTTTTAAATAAAAATAAATAGGAGTATAGGATGAGCATAGGGTTAGTTCTAGAAGGTGGAGCAATGAGAGGAATGTATACTGCAGGAGTTTTAGACGTATTTTTAGATAATAATATAAAAATTGATGGTATTGTTGCAGTATCAGCAGGAGCTTTGTTTGGAATAAATTATTTATCAAAACAAAGAGGGCGAGCTATAAATTATAATAAAAAATATGCAAAAGATAAAAGATATATGGGACTTAGTTCACTTATAAAAACTGGAAATATAATAAATAAAGATTTTTCTTTTTATGAACTTCCACAAAAATTAGATGTATTTGATGGAGAAACTTATAAAAAGTCTAACACAAAATTTTATGCAACGATAACAAATGTAGAAACTGGAAAGCCAGAATATGTAGAAATAAAAGATGCTTTTGCTCAAATAGAAACTTTAAGAGCAAGTTCTGCAATGCCTTTTGTTTCTAAAATAGTTGAATTAGAAACAGGAAAATATTTAGATGGAGGAATAACAGATAGCATACCAATAAAAAAATGTGAAAAATTAGGATATGATAAAATAATTGTTGTATTAACAAGACCAATAGAATATAGAAAAAAGAAAAAGAATGAATTATTAGCTAAATTATATTATAGAAGATATCCTAAACTTATAAAAGCAATAAATACTAGATATAAAAATTACAATAATACAGTAGAAAAAATTATAGATATGGAAAATAAGAAAGAGATTTTTGTAATAAGACCTTCTAAAACTTTACATATAAAAAGAATAGAGAGAGATCCAGAAAAATTGCAAGAGATGTATGACTTAGGCATTAAAGACACTTTAGAAAAAATGAAAGAATTAAAATATTATTTAGTATCTTAAAACTATAATGATATGAGTTATAAATAATATCAAATATATATTGAAAAATTAGAGTTTACAAATATAAATTAAATTATAAATTTTAGAAATAATATGAGGTAAAAATATGGAAAGTGAAAAAAAAGATTTAAGAAATCTACTAAAAGTAATAATAATTGCAATAATTATTTACTGGGGAATAAATAATTTTGGTATAATAGGAACTGTTTTTGGAAAAATAATTGAAATAGTTTTCCCATTTATTTTAGGTGGGGCTTTAGCTTTTATATTAAATATCCCAATGACTTTTTTTGAAAACAAATTGTCGAAAATAAAAAACAAAAAAAGAAAATCACTTATAAATAAAAACTTAATAAGATTTATTTCCTTAATTTTAGCAATTATTGTTATTACTTTTATATTATATTTAATAATTAATTTAATAGTTCCAGAATTAATAGATATAATAAAATTGTTAGTTAGCAATATACCTTATTATGCTGAAGAAATAAATAAATTTATAAATAGTAATACAGAAAACATTCAAGAAATAGATTCTTTAATATCTGGTATGAATTTTGATACAGATAGTATAAAAAATGAATTAATGGAAATCCTTTCTAGTGTATTAAGTTCTTCTGTTTCATTAGTTATGGGTGTGGTAGGTTTAATTACAAATTTGATTATTGCAATAATATTTGCAATATATATTTTAACAAGTAAAGAAAAACTAAAGAATCAAGTACTTAGAATAATAAAAGCTTATTGTAAAAAGGAAAAAGCAATTAAAATTATTGAAATTGGAAGAATAACTAATAAAACTTTTAAAAACTTTTTAACAGTACAAGCATTAGAAGCTACTATATTAGGAAGCTTATGTATAATCGGTATGTTAATTTTAAAAATTCCGTATGCTGTACCAATAGGAGTTTTAGTTGGAGTAACTGCTTTAATTCCTGTGGTTGGAGCTTTTATAGGAATTATAATTGGTGCAATTTTAATATTATCTGCTGAGCCAATTAAAGTAATAACTTTCATAATATTTGTTTTAATATTGCAACAAGTTGAAGGAAATGTAATATATCCAAGGGTAGTAGGTGGATCTGTTGGTTTACCAGGAATGTGGGTTTTAGTAGCAGTTACTGTTGGTGGAAGTTTATTTGGTATATTAGGAATGCTTTTAGGTGTACCAGTGTTTTCAGTAATATATTCTATGATAAAAAAAGATACAGAAAAAAGATTAAACAATACAAATTTATAGCATAGAAACTAATGGTTAAGTAAATATAAGATAGACTTTACATAATAGAAATTAAAAGAATTTTTATATTATATAAAATTTGACTATGTAATTTTATAGGAGGAAAGATGAGCGAAAAAGAAAAAATGATTTCAGGAGAATTATATGATGCAAACTATAATAAAGAATTAGAAAATGAAAGATTAGAAGCAAAAGATTTATGTTATGAGTATAATAACTTAAAACCATCTGATATTGGAAATAGAGAAAAATTAATAAAAAAACTTTTAGGCAGTACAGGAGAGGGATTCAGAATTGAACAACCTTTTATTTGTGATTATGGTTATAACATAGAGATTGGTAAAAATTTTTATTCAAATCATAATTTAGTAATATTAGATGCTAATAAGGTGAAATTTGGAGATAATGTATTTATAGCACCTAACTGTGGCTTTTATACTGCTGGACATCCAATAGATGTAGAAAAAAGAAATAAAGGTTTGGAATATGCAAAACCAATAGAAGTTGGTAATAATGTCTGGATAGGTGGCAATGTTGTAGTACTTCCTGGAGTTAAAATTGGTGATAATGTAGTTATAGGTGCAGGTAGTATAGTAACAAAAGATATACCTTCGAATGTTGTTGCTTATGGAAATCCTTGTAGACCAGTAAAACATATTTAATATTAAAACAATTTATATATTACTATTTTGTGAGTATATAAATTGTTTTTTTATGATATAATTATTAAGGTGATATTATGGATAGAATTTTAATTGTAGAAGATGATGAAAAAATAAGAAAAGAATTGAATATATTTTTAAGTAATAATGGATATGAAGTTAAGTTTTTAGAAAAATTTTTGAATCCAGTTGATGATATTATAAAGATAAAAACAGATTTAATATTATTAGATATAAACTTACCAAATGTTGATGGAGAATTTATACTAAGAGAACTAAGAAAAGTATCTGATGTACCTGTTATTATGGTTACAAGTAGAGACAATGAACTTGATGAAATTTTAAGTATGAATTATGGTGCAGATGATTATGTTACAAAGCCTTTTAATATACATATTTTACTTGCAAAAATTTCTGCAATTTTAAAAAGAACTAAAAGAATAAATTATGAGCAAAACAAAATAAACTGTGGTGATTTTATTTTAGATATATCAAAAGGAATAATAGAAAAAGATAATTTAAAAGTAGAACTTACTAAAAATGAAATGAAAATTTTACATTATTTAGTAAGAAAAAAAGGTGAAATTATTTCAAGAGAAGAGATAATGGAATACCTTTGGGATAGTGAAAGTTTTATTGATGATAATACTTTAACTGTTAATATAACAAGATTAAGAAATAAATTAGAAAATTTAGGTCTAAAAGATATAGTAGCAACTAAAAGAGGACAAGGATATATATTAAAATAGAGGTAAATATGAGTTTTAAAGAATTTTTTAAACAGAAAATAATAGGATTTTCTTTGCTAATTTTTGCGTTACTAACGATAGAAATATTTCTAATGATATATAATTTTAAATTTTTTATTAAATTATATATACCAATCATTATTTTAATAGTTTATTTTATAGGTATATTTATAGAATACTTTTCAAAAAAGAGATTTTATGAAAAGTTGAATAATTTATTAGAAGAACTAGAAGAAAAGTATTTGATTACAGAAATTATAAAGGCACCAGATTTTGTTGAAGGAAAATTATTAAAAGAAGTATTAGATGAAGTAGATAAATCAATGCTTGAAAATGTAAATAAATACAAATATTTGCAAGAAGAGTATAAGGAGTATATAGAATTATGGATACATGAAATAAAATTACCTATAACTACTAGTAAAATGATTATTGAAAATAATAAAAATGAAGTAACTAAGAGTATAGATGAAGAATTAAATAAAGTTGAAAATTATATAGAACAAGCTCTTTTTTATGCAAGAAGTACTAATGTTGAGAAAGATTATTTTATTAAGAAAAATAATTTGAGAGAAATAGTAAATGAATGCATTAAGAAAAATAAAAATATTTTAATTCAGGAAAAAACAATTGTTGATTTACATAATTTAGATTTTTATATTGAAACAGACAGTAAGTGGATTATTTTTATTTTAAATCAGGTTGTACAAAATAGTATAAAATATAAAAAACAAGATAAACAATTAAAATTAGAAATATATGCCCAGAAAGGAAAAGAAAATATTAGTTTATATATAAAAGATAATGGTATTGGAATAAAAAGTGGTGAACTTGAAAAAGTTTTTGAAAAAGGTTTTACAGGAACAAATGGTAGATATTCTAATAAAAAATCTACAGGAATTGGTTTATATTTATGCAAGAAATTATGTGATAAATTAGGGATTGCAATAAATATAAATTCAGTAGAAAATGAAGGAACAGAAATTAATCTTGTATTTCCTAAAGCTACTTATACAGACATACTATAGATTTGAAAATATATAATTTCTTTAATAAATTATACTTATTAAAAAAATAAGTATATAAATTTAAATATCTTTATATATCTTTATATATTTAATTTAGGGGGAAAAATGAAAAAATCAAAAGATATTTTTATTATAAAATTAATAGTAGTTATTATTATTTTTATAGTAACTTTTTTAAGCATATATTTTTTGATAAATAATCTTATAGAAAATAATACCAAAATCTTTTCAAAAGAAAATATTGAAAAGAAAAATATTGTAAAAGCTAATATTAGTAAAGAGAATATAATTAATGAAAAAAATGTTATACTAACTAACGAAAATTTAAAAGAATTAGATAGTAAAATTGCAGATAATCTTATGATTAATACTTTTGATGAGATTATTAGTAAAAAAATTAAAATTGATGACTGGAGATTAATACTAGTTAATTTTGAAAATGATATGCCAGAAAATTTTACAGTAAATTTAGCAAGTATTGATGAATATAGAGCTGTTGATTCCAGAATAATAGTAGAACTTATGCAAATGTTAAAAGCAATGAAAGCTGATGGTGCATCAAAAATATGGGTTCAATCAGCTTATAGGAGCATAGATCATCAAAAAGAATTATATGATAATAGAGTAAAGGAATATTTAGCTCAAGGTAAGTCTAGAGAAGAGGCAGAGATTTTGACAGAGCAAACTATAAATAAACCCCAATCTAGTGAACACAATTTAGGACTAGCAGTAGATTTTAATTATGTAGATTATAATTTTGAAAAAACTGCAGAATATACTTGGCTTTTAGAAAATGCTAGAAATTATGGCTTTATTTTAAGATATCCACGAGAAAAAGAAGATATAACCAAAGTTGATTTTGAACCTTGGCATTGGAGATATGTTGGAGCAGAACACGCTAAGAAAATTACTGAATTGGACATGTGTTTAGAAGAGTACATAGAATATTTAATTGATAATCAATTTTAATAGGAGATATTATTTTATGAATTATATTATATTTGTTATATTATATTTGATTTTAGCTGTTATATTTGATCAAAGTTATAGAATAGTTGCAAAATCTTTAACTAAATCAGGACCATTAACTGTGATTTTAGAATTGATTGGAGCTGGCTCAATTTTACTATTATCACCATTTTTTAAAATTACATTTCCAACAGATATACGAGTTTACATATTGCTTGGTTTATCTATAATTTTTTACACAATAGTAGATAGATTAAATACAATAGTTAGAAGTGGAATGGAAGCTTCTACTTTTAGTGTTATTAGACAACTTTCAACAGCATTTATGATTTTTGCAGGTTTTATATTTTTTAAGGAACCTTTTATAATTAGTAAATTTGTAGGTGCAATATTAATTATTTTGAGTAATATTTTAGTATTTTACAAAAAAGGTACTGCAAAAATAGATAAATACGTTGTTTTAGGAATACTAGCAAATTTATTTTTTACTATAGCTCTATTTTTAGATGTTAATATATCAAATAATTTTAATTTAGCTTTTTATGTGGCAACAACTTTAGGTATTCCTAGTATATTGATCTTTATTTTTGAAAAAATAAAGATTTCTGATTTAAAAACAGAATTTAGAAATGGAAATAAAAAAATGATGATCATAACAGCAATTTCTTGGTCTACTTCAATAATGGCAACTTTAAAGGCTTATGAGTTAGGTCCTGCAAGTGTTGTAGCTCCACTTTGTGCGTTGGCAGTTATATTAAATGTTTTATTTGGCTATATATTTTTAAAAGAGAGAAAAGATGTAAAGAAAAAAGTATTAGCTTCTTTATTTATAATTTTAGGAGTTTTATTAATACAAATATAACCGGTTAATTTAAAAAATTTAATATACTTATTATTTAATTCTTAAAAACAACTGAAAGGATGTATGAACAATATAATTGTTGATTATTAAGTATTAAAATTAATAAAAGGAGGAAAAAATGAGAGAATTAAAAGATTATATTAGGAGTATAAAAGATTTTCCTAAAGATGGAATAATTTTTAGGGATGTAACAAGTATGCTACAGGATCCAGAAGGATTACAGCTATCAATAAAAGAAATCCAAAAGGGTTTAGAAAATTTAGATTTTAATATAGTAGTTTCTCCAGAATCAAGAGGTTTTATATTTGGTATGCCTATAGCATATAATATGGAAAAGGCTTTTGTTCCTGTAAGAAAAAAGGGAAAACTACCTTTTAAAACAATAGAAGAAAGTTATGATCTAGAATATGGAAAGGCTATCTTGCAAATACATGCGGATTCTATAAAACCAGGAGATAAAGTTGTAATAATTGATGATTTAATGGCAACAGGAGGAACCATAGAGGCAATAATAAAATTGGTAAAAAGACTAGGTGGAGAAGTTATAAAAATTTGTTGCTTGATAGAACTACCAGAGTTAAAAGCAAGAGAAAAATTAAAAGAATATGATATATATTCTGTAATAAATTTTGAAGGAAAATAAAGGAGATAATTTATGATAGGTATTATAGCAGCTGAAGAAAAAGAAATGATAGCAATAAAAGATAATATGACTAATATTTTAGAAGAAGAAATATTTGAATTAAAATTTATAAAGGGAAATATTGAAAATCAACTATGTGTTTTAGTAGAATGTGGTGTAGGAAAAGTGAATGCAGCAAGAACTACTCAAATAATGATTGATAAGTTTAATCCTAGTTATGTTATAAATGTTGGAACAGCTGGAGGATTAACAAACGAATTAAAAGTTAAAGATATAGTGATAGGTAAAGATTTAGTTCAACATGATTTTGATATAACAGGAGTTGGAAATTATGAAAAAGGTGAAATTGCAAGAACTGGAAAATTTTTTGAGTCTGATGAGAATTTAGTAAAACTTTGTAAAAATACTATGGAAGAGTATAAAAATAGAGACTTTAACATAAAAATAGGAAGAATAGTAACAGGTGATTGGTTTGCTTCAAATCTAGAAAAATCACTTAAAATTCAGAAAGAATTTAATGCGGATTGTATTGAAATGGAAGGAGCAGCAATAGCTCAAGTATGTACTTTAGATAAAATACCATTTTTAGTTATAAGAGGAATTTCTGATACTCCAAATGGAAATAATGAAATAGATTTCCATACATATATTGAAGAAGTTTCAAAAAGAGTTGGAGAAATTCTAAAATTGCTAATCAAAAAAATTTAACATAAAAAAATGTATATAATTTTGTATAGTTTTTATATAATAAAAAATCAAAAGATTTTCCTATTACATAAAATAAATTTATTTTAGAATAATTTGATTGTTTTTTATTTTAGGTTGTGATAGTATAAATAAGAATAAAAAATAAAGGAGGATTTTTTTATGGAATTATTATTAAAAAAATGTAAATCTTGTGGAGCAACAATAAAAGTACTAAAAGATTGTAATTGTAATGGATGTGGAATAGTTTGTTGTAATGAGCCAATGGAAGTTATAGCACCAAATTCAGTAGATGCGGCTGTTGAAAAACATGTTCCAGTTTATGAAATAAAAGATGGAAAAATTTATGTAACAGTAAATCATGTAATGGAAGAAGAACATTATATTGAATGGATCAGTATGGTAAGTGATGAAAAAGAATGTACAAAATATTTTAAACCAGGAGAAGAAGCAAAAACTTATTTCGAATATATTCCTGGTTCTACAATATATGCATATTGTAATAAACATGAATTATGGAAAAAGGATGTTGAATAGAATTTTTTATTGTTCAGAAAGAGATTAATAGCAGTGAAAAAGAATAAAACAAGTATAGAAAAAAAGAAAATAATAGAAAATAAATCTATGCAAATATTAAGATTCTTAAATCTTAGTAAAAAAAATTCAAATATAATAGAACAATTGGAAATAATTTTAAAAATATATAAATATGTTGTTCAAAATATTCATCCAGAATCCAAATATGAACAAAGTAATATCTCAAATACAAAGGAAGAAGAATATTTGCATAATTTATATATAGGACTGATTGATAATCCTGGACTTAGTGTAACAAATTCAATACTATTTAAACATTTATTATATATGAAAGGATTTGAATCTTATATTATTTTATCAAAATCAAGATCAGGCTCTCTGCATATATCTAATTTAGTAAAAGTAGGAAAAGAATTTTTTTATTTTGATACTACATTAGAAAGAAGTATTTTTGAAGAGCAGGCAATAAATGAAGATGATATGTTATTTTGCTGTGCTGCACTTGGCAAAGAAGAATATAGCAAGTTTTATAAGCCATTTCAAATTTTATCAAATAATTTTAAGAAAAATTCTATGAAAATAATGCCAGAAAACATATCTGAAGAGTCTATGCCAAGACATTTAATAGAAAGTATTGTAAAAATAATACCTAATGAAACTACAGAAAACAATCCTTATTTTAATAAATGTGCTAAAGAATAAATATTTTTGGATTTACTAACAAAATTAGTCAAAATAATAAAAGAGGAAAATAATGCTAAGATTAGAAAATATAAAAATTTATGAAGATTTAACAGAAAAAGAAATTTTAGAAAAAGCTTGTTTAAAATATAAATTAGATTTTAATAAAATTATCAAATATAATATTTTTAAAAAATCTATTGATGCAAGAAATAAAAATAACATATTTTATAATTATACAATTGATATAGAATATAATGGAAAAAATAGAAATATAAAACTTGTAGATGAAGAAGATTTTAAATTAAATATAAATTGTAAAAGAAGTAGTTCTAGCAGACCTGTTATTGTAGGAGCAGGTCCTGCAGGACTTTTTTGTGCTTTAATATTGGTGCAAAATGGAATAAAACCAATTATTATAGAACAAGGTAAAAAGGTAGAAGAAAGAAAAAAAGATGTAGATAATTTTATGAAAACAGGAATTTTAAACTTAAATTCAAATGTGCAATTTGGAGAAGGTGGAGCAGGAACTTTTTCAGATGGAAAACTTACTACGGGTGTGAATAATCCTATCGGGAGAGTAGTTTTAAAAGAGTTTGTAAATTTTGGAGCTCCAAAACAAATAATGTATATTAACAAACCACATATTGGGACAGATAATTTAATAAATATAATTTCAAATATGAGAAACTACATAATTAAAATGGGAGGAGAATTCTTTTTTGAAGAAAAATTTATAGATTTTGAAATAGAAAATAAAAAATTAGTTTCAATTTTATCTAAAAAACTTTGTACTAAAAAAGAAGAGTATAGAAAAATAGAAACAGATACATTGGTTTTAGCAATAGGACATAGTGCGAGAGATACTTTTGAAAAAATTTATGAAAAAGGATTAAACATAGAAAAAAAGAATTTTTCTGTTGGAGTTAGAATAGAACATAAACAAGAAATGATTAATAAATCTCAATATGGAGAAAATACAAAATTAAGATTGCCACCTGCAGAATATAAATTAGCATATCATGGAGAAAAACGTTCATGTTATACTTTTTGTATGTGTCCAGGTGGAGTTGTTATGGCATCTTCAAGCGGGGAAAATGAAATCGTTACAAATGGAATGAGTACATTTGCAAGAGATGGCGAAAATGCGAATAGTGCTGTACTTGTAAATATAACACCAGAAGACTTTGAAGGTAATTCACCACTTGAGGGAATATATTTTCAAAAAGAATTAGAAAAGAAGGCATTTATCTTAGGAGGAAGCAATTTTTATGCACCAATTCAGAAGTTTGGTGATTTTTTAGAAAATAGAAAAACAGAAAAATTAGGAAAAGTAAAGCCAACTTATAAACCAGGAGTTACATTTGCTAATTTGCAAGAAATTTTACCACAATATATAACAGAAACTTTAAAAGAAGGAATACTTGATTTTGATAAAAAGATAAAAGGTTTTGCAGATGAAGATAGTATTCTAACAGGAGTTGAAACAAGAACTTCATCACCAGTAAGAATTGTAAGAGATGAAACTTTACAGTCAAATATTAAGGGAATATATCCTTGTGGTGAAGGAGCAGGATATGCTGGAGGAATAACAACAGCTGCAATGGATGGAATAAAATGTGCAATAAAGATATTAGAATCAAATTAATATTTATATTAATATAATGAAAGGAGAATATATCATATAAGAAATATGGAAGAAAAATTTGATGTTTTACTAGAAAATGGTGAATTTTCTGGAAAAGTAGAAACTAGATCCAAATGCCATAAATTAGGATTGTGGCATAAAGCGGTAGCTTTATTTATAATTAATTCCCAAAATGAGGTTTTATTACAAAAAAGAAGTGCAAGTAAAAAAATGTGGCCTAATTTATGGGATATTTCTGCTGGCGGACATGTGCTAGCAGGAGAATTTGGATTTGAAGCCATAATAAGAGAAATTAAAGAAGAATTAGGTTCGAATATAAATAAAGATGATATATTGTTTTTAGGAGCTTCGACTTCACAAAATATAAAAGGGGAAATAATCAATAAACATTTTAATGAGTATTATATTGTAAATAAGGATATAGATATATCAAAATTAATTTTGCAAGAAGAAGAGGTTTCTGAAGTAAAATGGTTTAAAAAAGATGACGTTATAAGAAGAATTAATGATAATTATGATGGAATAACAGATAAAGAAGGATGCTGGGAATATTTAAAAAAATATTATGAATGGATAGATAAAAAATAATATTTCAATATAAATATAATTTACATAAAAAACTTGACTTAAAATAAGAAAGAAGTTAAAATAAAAAATAGAGTAAATTGGATAGTCGCTGGTAAAAACCGAAAGGTTTTACGAGAGGAAAGTCCGGGCTCCATAGAGCAATGATACTTGATAACGTCAAGCGAGGGTAACCTTAGGGAAAGTGCAACAGAAAATAACAACTATTTTTATAGTTCAGGTGAAAAGGTGAGGTAAAAGCTCACCAGCAGTATAGTGATATATTGGCTGTGTAAACCCTATCTGGAGCAACACCTTGAAGAGAAAGTTAAGACTGCTCGTCATTTTCTCAATTTGTGTGGCTTGAAATATATAGCAATATATATTCTAGATAAATGACTATCCACGACAGAACCCGGCTTATAGATTTACTCTAAGAGGAGAGTGCTTAGCACTCTCTTATTTTTTGTAAAATTTTATAAAATTGCATATATTTATATAGAATATAATATTTTATAATATTATATTAATTAACTTGATGTTGCCAATTTTGAACACAGGTTGACATAACTGTTGACTCGAATAACAATAAATGTTATAATAATATTTGGAAACAACGTGACTGATCACATATTAGGAGGAAATGCCGTATGAGAACGGTAAAACAATCATTAATGGCGTTACTTAACGCTGATGGAAAAGCAGAGCAGACATGTCTTATGGCAGAAAACATTACACAGAAAGAATGGAATGTTTTGGACAAAATTGAAATAAGGGAGCAGCATATAGCAACGATGATAGCTGAAACCTTAGTTGATTATCCATCACTAATTCATTCACTTGCGAAAATGAATGCTAATAGAGTGGTTTTAGACACTGCTCACGGAATTTCAAAACCTGTGATTAAAGAAAGAGATAAAGTAGCAATTATTTATGTGAACAATTAATAAATCATATAAAATGTGAAATTATTTTTCTTTAATCAACTATTAAAACTGTTTTCTGGGGAGCAACTGCTCCCCAGTTTACTTTTATATTATAAATTAAACAGTGTGAAAATTCTAAAAACATTAATTTATAAAAATATTGAAAACTATAAAAACAAAAATAATACGATTAATACGATTAAACTGTATGCTAATTATGTTGTAATTAATTATATTAATATCTAAAAATAGAAAATTGCATAACTTAACAAAAAATGTAGAAATTTAAGAATATTTGTTGTAAAATATTATAAATAGTATATTATGATATAAGAAATGGAAGATTTAGTATGGAAGATAAGTTAATTAGTGTAATAGTACCAGTTTATAATATAGAAAAATATTTAAGAAGATCTATAAATTCTATAATAAACCAAACTTATAAAAATTTAGAAATAATATTAGTAGATGATGGATCTACTGATCAAAGTGGAAAAATTTGTGATGAATATGCTAATATAGATAATAGAATTAAAGTTATACATAAAAACAATGGTGGTCAAGCTAGTGCTATAAATTTAGGTCTTGATATAGCTAGAGGAGATTATATTGGTTTTTCAGATCCAGATGATTACATAAATAAAAATTTCTATAAAAATCTATATATACTTGCAGAAAAATATGGTACAGATATAACAGAATGTTCAATGATAAAAGTTAAGGAAGAAGAAGATATTGAAAAAGTTTACATAGAAGAATTTGAGGTAGATGAAAATGAAACCGTAGAAGTTTATGACGGAGTTGGTGGATTAAGAAAATTATTTGGGGAAGACTTTGCAGATTATTTAGAAACAATAGTAAAAGTAAATAAAATATATAAAAAAGAAGTTTTTAAAAATATACGTTTTTCAGAAGTAAGAATTTACGAAGAATGGGGAACTATGTATAAATTATATTATAATACTAAGAAAAATTTAAAATTGCATAAAGTACAATATGTTTATGTACAAAGAAAAACAAGTACTGTAAATCGACCATTTAGTGAAGAAAGATTATTAATGCTAGATGGAATTGAGTACTGCATGAATTTAGCAAAAGAAATTAATTTAGAAGATTTAGTATTAGATTGTTATAGAAAATATTTTGAAACAATAATTAGATTTTTAGGCATGATAAAAGCTGAAAACACAATAAATAGAGAATATTTAAAAGCAAAACTAATAGAATTATTCGATTTAAAATATAATGAGGCAATGAAAATTGCAGAAAAAATAAACAAAACTGAATATGAAAAAAAATTTGAAAAACTAAGAATGCAATTTGAGGAAACCAAAAAAGATAGAATTCAAATAGATTAATTTTAAATAGTCTTTTAGTAATAGTATTAAGGAATATTTTTTAAAGTATTAAATTTTCAAGAATTATATTTTAAGTGAAAAAATATATATTAGTTTTTGCTAAATAGAGAAAACAAAATATGAAATTTTAGTAATAAAATTTATATTGTTAATAAAAAAATATTTGACAACATAGTAAATAAATGGTAATATATTAAAAATTACTTAATGAAAGGAGAATTTTATATTGATGATAGCAAATATAGTTAATAAATTTTATTTTAATAACTATTTTGGTTTCTTGAGCTTTTATTTTAGCGCAGGATTTTTTGCTTATCTAAAATATAAATTAATCGTTCAAATGAGTAATAAAAATATAATTTTAGAATATTAAAATTTTATTAAAATAGCCATGGATATAAAATTAATATTATTTTAATATTTATTATTTAAAATAATAAATTTAGAGTCTCATTTGATGAGACTCTTTTTTGATTTAAGGAGGAATTTTATGATAACAAAAGTTAAAGAAAATGTTCCATACAAAAAGGCGAGCAGGATAAATCATCCGAAAAATACAGTTATTAAAATAAATGGTGAAGAAATAGTAGGCGGAAAGAAATTAATGATGATAGCAGGACCTTGCTCTGTTGAAAGTGAAGAACAAGTAATAGAAATTGCAAAAAAAGTAAAGAAAAGTGGAGCAACAGTTTTAAGAGGTGGAGCTTTTAAGCCAAGAACATCTCCTTATGCTTTTCAAGGACTTAAATATGATGGATTAGAGTTATTAAAAAAAGCAAGAGAAGCAACAGGTTTAAAAATTGTAACTGAAATTATGTCTACAGATGATATAGAAATATTTGATAGAGATGTTGATATTATTCAAGTTGGAGCAAGAAATATGCAAAATTTTGATTTATTAAAAAAACTTGGAAAGTTAAACAAACCAGTACTTTTAAAAAGAGGACTTTCTGCAACAATAGAAGAGTGGCTTATGTCTGCTGAATATATAATGTCCGAAGGAAATGAGCAAGTTATATTATGTGAAAGAGGTATAAGAACATATGAAACTAGTATGAGAAATACTTTAGATATTTCTGCAATCCCAATGATTAAAAAATTAAGTCATCTTCCAGTGATAGTAGACCCAAGTCATGCAGCTGGAATAAGATGGATGGTTGAACCTTTATCTAAAGCAGCTGTTTCAGTAGGTGCAGATGGATTGATAATTGAAGTGCACAATGATCCAGAACATGCATTATGTGACGGAAAACAATCTATAACTCCTGATATGTATGATGAGTTATATAAAGACTTGAAAAAAATTGCAGAAATGGAAGAAAGAGTATTATAGAAAAGTACAATTAAAATAAAGTTAGAATCTTAAAAATGAGTTATATTTAAAAAATTTTCTATGTTAATTTTAATAAAATCTTGTTGAAAAATGAGATTTTTTGACATATAATTCACAGTAGAATTTAATATAATTTATTTAATAAAGGAGAAAAAATGTACGAGATATATGCAGATTTACATGTTCATATTGGAAGAAGTGAAAATAATAAACCAATAAAAATAACAGCAGCAAAAAGCTTAAATTTTGCAAATATTGCAAAAGAGTGTGTAGAAAGAAAAGGAATAAATTTAGTTGGAATAATTGATTGCGCTTCACCTTATGTAATAGAAGATATAGAAAATTTTTTGAAAACTGGAGAGGCTTATGAAATTTCAGACGGAGGAATAATATATAAAGATAAAGTTTGTATAATTTTAGGAAGTGAAATTGAAACAGCAGAAATAAATGACGAAGGTCATACAGGTAGTGCTCATAATTTATGCTATTTTCCAACACTTGAAGATATAAAAAAATTTTCAAAAGAAATGAGCAATCATATTAAAAATATAACTTTAAGTTCTCAAAGAGCGGATATATCAGCTTATGAGTTAATTGATATAGTAAAAAAATATAATGGAATTTTAATTCCTGCACATTGTTTTACACCACATAAAAGTTTTTATGGAAATTGTACCGATTCACTAAAGAAAATTTTTAAAGAGAAATTTGATGATATACCAGCCATTGAACTTGGCTTAAGTGCAGATACATTTTTAGCAGATCAGATCAGTGAACTTGAAAATAAAACTTTTTTAACAAACTCAGATGCTCATTCATTACCTAGAATTGCAAGAGAATATAATAAAATTCAATTAGGAGGAATAAGTTTTAAAGAGTTTTTAATGGCACTAAAAAATGAAAACGGAAGAAAAATTTTAGCCAATTATGGACTTGATCCAAAACTTGGAAAATATCATAGAACTTATTGTGAGGTATGTGATAAAAGAATTCCAGGTGATGCTCCTGTTATTAAATGTGATACTTGCGATAGTAAAAATATAACTATGGGAGTATATGATAGAATTGAGATAATAAAAGATAAAAAACAAAGTAAAAGTCCAGAAAATAGACCAGAATATATTTATCAAATACCACTCACATTTATACCAGGAGTGGGTGGAAAAACAATAGAAAAATTATTAAATCATTTTGGAACTGAGATGACCATATTACATAAGTTGACTAATGATGATATCGAATCAGTAGTTGGAGAAAAAATTGCTAAAAATATAATTTTGGCAAGAGATGGAAAAATGCATATTGTAGAAGGCGGTGGAGGAGTTTACGGAAAAGTAGAATAAATAAAGAAATTGCGAATACACTTTATTAATTAGTAAATTACATTTAAAATTTGCTAAATATTATAAAAGATAAAGGGTATGAGATGAGAAAAATTTTATTAGATTATGTTATTAGAAATAAAAAAAATTTTATAGTAATTGTTATTTTATTTTGTATAGGTATAACAGTTGGAATATTCTTTATAAATAATTCAAATGAAGTTCAAATCAAAGAAATAAATGGACATATAGAAAATCTAATTAATAATATAAAAAATTCAGAAGATATTAATAAAATGGAATTATTATTTTTAAGTATAAAACAAAATGTATTATTTATTATTCTAATTTGGTTTTTAGGTTGTACTATTTTAGGTGGAATTTTCATTTATCTTGCAATTATTTATAAAGGATTTTCTATTGGTTATACAATATCTGCAATTATAGCTACTCTAGGAATAAAAAATGGAACGATATTTGCTTTAATATCACTTTTTATGCAAAATATTATTTTTATACCGGCTTTTTTTATAATTGCTGAAAATGGAATAAAATTATATAAAGGGATATATAAAAAATGTATAAACTTAAAAGAAGAAGTAATAAGACATACAGTTATTATGTTGATTTCAATTATGTTAGCTATAATTTCAAGTTGTATAGAAGTATATTTTTCAACTAATTTATTAATTTTTTTAAAAGAAATTCTCTAAAAGCTCTTTACTTTTTGACTTATATTTGATATAACATAAATAACTTATGTAAATTGTTTGGTTTACATATAATTTTTTTGAAAAAAATACTATTAGGATTGGAGAGATAATGTAATGGAAAAACAAATTAAACTTTTTTTAGAGTTTCTTGAAAATGACAAAAAACTATCAAGTAATACATTACAATCTTACAAAAGAGATATTACACAATATCAAGAATACGTAGATAAAAATGGTTTAAATTATTTAAAAGTAGATAGTGAAGATATAGATGATTATTTTAAAGAATTAAAACAAATGAATAAGAAAACATCAACTATATCTAGAAATTTGGCAACAATAAGATCTTTTTATCAATTTCTATTAAGAACAAAGAAAATAAAGAAAGATCCAACAATAGGAGTACAATCTCCAAAAGTTGAAAAGAAAGTTCCAAGTATTCTAACAGCTAAAGAAGTTGAACTTTTGTTAGAACAACCTAAAAGCATTGATCTAAAGGGAATTAGAGATAAAGCAATGTTAGAGTTTGCTTATGCAACAGGAATGAGAGTTACAGAAATAATTTCTTTAGACATAACAGATGTTAATTTAGAGCAAAGTTATGTAACATGTAATACTGGATTTAAAAAGAGAAATATTCCATTAGGTTCATTATCTTTAAAAGCTTTAAAAGATTATATTGAAAAAGCAAGACCTATTTTAATAAAAGATGATACAGTTGCAGCATTATTTGTTAATATCAATGGAAAAAGATTAACAAGACAAGGTTTTTGGAAAATTGTTAAATATTACAAAGAACAGGCACACATTACTAAAGATATAACACCACATGTTTTAAGACATTCTTTTGCAACACATCTTCTACAAAATGGAGCAGATTTAAAAGCAATTCAAACTATGCTTGGACATTCAGATATTTCTTCAACACAAGTATATATGCAATTCCAAAATGAAAATTTAAAAGATATTTATAAAAAAGCTCACCCAAGAGCATAAAATACATACAAAAAAGAAAAGTCAAAGACTTTTCTTTTTTGATTTTGTAGCTTTACTTGGCGTTAATTTCATTTTGCAAGTTCATAAATTGCTTCAGCATAAATTTTTGCTGATAATATTAAATCATCTATTTCAATAAATTCATTAACTTGATGACACATATCATTTTTACCTGGCATTGTAGGACCATAAGATATAAAATTTTTGAAAGCTCTTGCATAAGTTCCACCACCAATAGCAATAGGAGCTGAATTTAATTTTGTTTTCTTATTAAAAATATCCACAAGAGTTTTTACTAAATAACTATCTTTTTCAACATACAAAGGATTTTGAATACCTAAAAATTTTATTTTTAAATTTTCAAATTTATTATTAAGATATAAATACTTTTCTTTTATATAATCCAATTGGGTATTTACTGGTACTCTTAAATTTAATTTTATTATTAAATTATTATCTATGTATTCTAAATTAGCAATGTTAGAAGTTAAATCTCCAGATTCATCTTGAAGATTATTTCCACCTAAGAAACTTGGGTTTTTTATATCAAATATACCTATTTTATATAATTCATTTAAATAATTTGAATTAAATTCAAAATTTTCAAGTAAAAATTTTATTAAATTTGTTATTGCATTTTTTCCTAATTCTGGATGAGCTGCATGTGAAGCTACTCCGAAACTTTCAATTTTAAGACTAGAAGAATTTATTTTTGAAATTTTTAAAGATGATGAATTTGTTTTCTTATTTAATAATCTTTCAAGAAAATCATTATTTTCAGTCTCAAGTGTTATTGAACAATATTTAGGAACAACATTTATAGCATTATTATTACAGTTAATGTTTAAAATTTTAAAATTTTTAATTGTAAATAAATTTTTTAGCTCAACTGATAAAATGCCTTTTTCGGCATAAATTGCGGGAAAATTGGCATCTGGACTGAAACCAATTTGAGGCCATTCTTCTGTTTTTTTATAACGATTAATACATTTCCAAGATTTTTCTTCATTTAATCCAATAATTAATCTAACACGTTTAGAAACCTTACTTATTTCTTTTACGGCTTTCATTGCATATAAAGCGGCGACTACAGGTCCTTTATCATCAATAGAACCTCTTCCAAATAATTTTCCATCTTTGATTGTAGCTTCAAAAGGAGGAGTAGACCAACCATCTTGTAAGTTGGCAGGTACAACGTCTAAGTGACCAATTATACCTACTAAATCTTTTCCATTTCCAAATTCAATATAACCACAATAATTATCTATGTTTTTAGTTCTAAATCCCATAGATTTTCCAAGTTCTAATATGTAATTCAAGGCTTTTGAACATTCTTCTCCAAATGGAGAATTTTCAGAGTTTTCATTTGAAACACTTTTATATTTTATTAATTCAGAAGTAGAATTTAAAATATTATTTTTATTTTTTTCAATTATTTCGTCAAACATAAAAACCTCCTAGAATATTTTTTTATTTCATATTTTATATTTATTAGTAAATAATAAATATAAAACATATATGATGATTTTAATTAATAATATAAATATATTTAAAAATAAATATTATTATTATTATCAAATATTATGTATAAAAATACGTAAATATTAGTTACTAATATTTGATAGATTAATAAGTAAATAATAATTATATATATTATATACAAAAAATATAAAAGAATTGAATATTGTTATAAAAATGATATATAAAAAACATATAAAAAACTTGAATTTAAAAAAAATTATGTGTAAAATATGGTTAATAACAAAAGTGAAAGGTAGGAGGAATTTAAAATGAGAAATCAAAAAGGTATAACACTTGTTGCATTAATACTTATAATAATTATTTTATTAGTTTTAGCTGGAATTTCAGTTTCATTAGTTTTTTCAAATGAACAAAAACAAACAACAAATCCACCAGCAACTCAAAATGTAACAACAATTGACGAAACAACTGGAGAAGAAGATGTTGTAGGAAGTGAAATCAATATTGATGAACCAGAAAATATTGTAGCTGAAGATGAAAATGTTACAAATACATCAGAAAACGAAGTAAATGAAAATCTTGTAGAAAATAATGTAGAAAGCAATGAAGTTGAAGAATAGATATAAATAAAATAATAGTAAGTGAACTTTTGTAGTTCACTTATTTTTTTATATATCGGAATATTCATGAAACGGTTTGCTGTTTTGAAATAGATGATTATTCTTTAAAATTCTTATTATTTTCGCCAAAACTTTTATTTTTATGTTATAATAATAAAGATTGAAAGAATAAGATAGGAGAATTTATGATTAAAAATAGTTTATATTATAAAGATGGATATTTAAAAGAATTCGAAGCTGTTGTGAAAGAATGTATTGAAGAGGATAAAAAGATAAAAATAATTTTAGATAATACAGCTTTTTATCCAGAAGGTGGTGGACAACCTTCTGATACAGGTTTTATTGATAATGTAAGAGTACTAAAAGTTGAAGAAAAAGAAAATGAAATTTATCATATTGTAGATAAAAAGATTAATGTGGGAAAAAAAGTTTTTTGTAAAATAAATTTTGAAGAGAGATTTCAAAATATGCAAAACCATACAGCAGAACATATTGTATCTGGAATAATTTGCAAAAAGTACAATACTTCAAATGTAGGATTTCATATTGGAAAAGACTTTGTAACATTGGATTTTAAGATAACATTGTCAGAAAAACAGTTACGAGAAATAGAAAGTATGGCAAATAATGCTATTTACGAAAATATAGAAGTAATTTCAAAAATTTATACTCCAGAAGAAATAAAAAGTATTAATTATAGAAGTAAAATAGAATTAAAAGAAGAAGTTAGATTAGTAAAAATAAATAAATATGACATTTGTGCTTGCTGTGGTGTTCATGTAAAAAGAACAGGAGAAATTGGCATAATAAAATTATTGAAATCAGAGAAATACAAATCAGGAATTAGAATTTATATGCTAGCTGGAAAACAGGCTTTGGAAAACTATAACATGGTTTACAATCAAATTTCTAAAATTTCAAGTGTTTTATCTTTAAAGTTAGATGAGGTAGAAGAAGGAGTTTCAAATTTAATTAAAGAAATAGAAAAATTAAAAAAAGATAAAAATAATTTAACAGATATATTATTTGAAAATGAAATTAATAATATGGAAACTAAAGAAAATATAATTTTAATTAAAAATGACTTGAATATGAAAGATATGAAAAAGTATTGTTTAAAGTTAAAGAAAAAAACTACAAAAATTGCTGGAATTATATGTAATGGAAGATTTTTAATAATGAGCGATAATGTGAATTTAAAAGAAAAATTTGAAGTATTAAAAGAGAACTTAGACATAAAAGGTGGAGGAAATGCTTTGTTAATTCAAGGACAAATAAATGAATCTCCATATAAATTAATAGAATTACTAGAAAAATATTAAAAATATAGAGAAGTATATACCTAATAGTTTAAATATTTATATAATTAGTAGACTTTTACAAGTATTGTAGATAATCATATGAAAACTATTATAATTATAAATAATTTTTTAAAAATTAAGGGTGATTGATATGTTAAATATAAATATAATTTGTGTTGGAAAGATGAAAGAAAATTATTTGAAAGAAGCAAGCTTAGAATACTCAAAAAGATTATCAAAGTATTGCAACTTAAATATTATTGAAGTTGCTGATGAAAAATTACCAAGTAAAATAAATAATAATAATATAGAAGATATAAAGAATAAAGAATGTAGTAAAATATTGTCTAACATAAAAAAAGATTCTTATACAATAGCATTGGATTTAAGAGGTAAACAATATAAATCAGAAGAATTTGCTCAAAAAATAGAAACTATTACTGTTAATGGTTTTAGCACAATAAATTTTATTATAGGTGGTACTTTAGGACTAACAGATGAGATACTTAAAAATTCTAATGAATTAATATGTTTTTCTAAAATGACATTTCCCCATCAATTAATAAGAATTTTTTTGCTGGAACAATTATTTAGAAGTTTTAAGATTTCAAATAATGAAACATATCATTGGTAAAAGGGGTTATTTATGCAGGGAATTTTAATAATTAACAAACCACAAGGCTATACTTCTCAAGATGTTGTATCAAAGGTAAAAAAAATCTTGAACATAAAAAAGGCTGGACATACTGGAACTTTAGATCCATTAGCAACAGGTGTTTTACCTATAATGTTAGGTAACTACACAAAACTTTCTAAGTATTTAATTGAACATGATAAAATTTATTTAGCAAAGATTAAGTTGGGAGAAAAAAAAGATACTGGAGATGAAGAAGGTAAGACTATAGAAGAAAAAGAAGTTTTAGAAAATAATTTAAATAAAGAAAATGTAGAAGAAATTTTAAAAAAATTTTCAGGTAGACAAAAACAAATTCCTCCAATTTATTCTGCAATAAAAGTAAATGGAAAAAAATTATATGAATATGCAAGAGAAGGAAAAAAAGTCGAAATTCCAGAAAGGGAAATTGAAATATATAGCATTAAATTAAAAAATATAAACTTAGAAGAAAAAGAAATTGAGTTTGAAGTGAATTGCTCTAAAGGTACATATATAAGAGTTTTGTGTGAAGATATTGCAAATAAATTAGATACAGTTGGTTATATGAGTAATTTAGAAAGAATTAAAGTTGATGATTTTGATATTAGAGATTCAGTAACTTTAGAAGATTTAGAAAAAAATAAAGATAATAAAATGTTTTTAGAAAGAAGTTTAATTAATATGGAAACTATATTTAAAGATTTACCCCAAATATCTTTAAATAATAGAAAAAAAGAATTATTCTTAAATGGAGTAATGTTAAGCATTGAAAATAAAGAGGGGTTATATAATATTTATAATAATAATGTTTATTTAGGAACAGGAACTATAAAAAATAATTTGCTAAAAAGAGATGTTATAATATAATTTGACATTTTTTGAACCCAAGGAGTAAGTTCATTTATTTTAGACACAATTAATTAATTCCAAAAGAATAACCGTCTGACAGCTAGGAGAGTAATTAAGCTCTTGGCTGTCAGTTTGTTTTTATATTTATTTCTATAAAATACCTAGCATATAAAAAAGATATATGATAAAATAACTATGTTTATTTGTAGTAATAATTGGAGGGTTAAAATGAATAAAAGAACTGAAACAAGACCAATATTTGTAGGAAATGTACAAATAGGTGGACAAAACAAAGTTGTTATACAATCAATGTGTAATACAAAAACTAAAGATGTTAAGGCAACAGTAGAACAAATTTTAAAATTGGAAAAAATAGGATGTGAAATAATTAGAGTTGCTTGTTTAGATATAGAAGATGCAAAAGCAATCAAAGAAATAAAAAAACAAATACATATTCCTATTGTTGCAGATATACATTTTGATTATAAAATTGCACTTGAAGCTATTGAATCTGGAGTTGATAAAATTCGTATTAACCCAGGTAATATTGGAGATGAAGAAAAAACAAAAGCAGTTGTAGAAGCCTGTAAAGAAAATAAAATTCCTATAAGAATAGGAGTGAATGCAGGTTCTTTAGAGCCAGAATTATTAGAAAAATATGGAAGACCATGTAGTGATGCTATGGTAGAAAGTGCAAAAAAACATATTGAAATATTAGAAAAATTAGATTTTTATGATATTGCTATATCTCTTAAAGCATCTAATTTAGATATGTGTGTAGAAGCCTATGAAAAAGCGGCAGAGGTTTTTAATTATCCTTTACATTTGGGAATAACAGAAGCAGGTACTAGTTTTAGTGGAACAATAAAATCTAGTATTGGTTTAGGAATATTATTAAGACAAGGTATTGGTGATACGATAAGGGTTTCTTTATCAGATGATCCAACAGAAGAAATCCCTGTTTGTAAAGAGATTCTTAAAAATTGTAATTTATATAAAAATAGTCCTAAACTTGTTTCATGTCCTACTTGTGGTAGAATTCAATATGATTTAATTCCTATTGCTAAAGAAATTGAAAAATTTTTGCAGAATATAGAAGCAGATATTACTGTTGCAATTATGGGATGTGCTGTAAATGGTCCAGGTGAGGCAAGGGAAGCAGATATTGGAATTGCAGGAGGAAAAGGAGAAGGTTTACTTTTCAAAAAAGGAGAAATTATCAAAAAAATACCACAAGATAAAATGATTGAAGTTTTAGAAACTGAAATACAAGAAATGATAAAAAATCATTAAAGATAAATGTTAAATAATATATTATATAAATTTTAATATTTTAACATGAAATAATTTTATGAATATGATAACTGGAAAAATATACTTTATATAACATTAAAATTAAAAAGTACCTAAGGAGGTAAATATGAATTATCCTGAAAAATTAAAAAAGGGAGATACAATAGGAATATGTGCGCCATCAGCAGGAGTTGCTAAACCTGAAAAAATGATTAGATTAGAACCTGCAATTAAACAACTAAAAGATTTAGGTTATAAAGTTATAGAAACAGATAGTGTTAGAAAAGATGAAAGAGGAAGAAGTGCTTCAGCAGAAATTAGAGCAAAAGAGTTTATGGAACTTATGGAAAATGATGACGTAAAGTTAATCATTTTTGCTTCTGGCGGTGATTTTTTATGTGAGATGATAGATTATTTAGATTTTGACAAATTAAAGAAAATACAACCTAAATGGTTACAAGGATATTCAGATATTACTGGGATTAGTTTTCTTTTTAATACTATATTAGATGTTCCAACAATGTATTGTCAAACAGTGAAAGACTATGCAATGAAACCTCTTCATAAAAGTTTAACAGATGCCTTAAAAATAGAGTCAGGCGAAGAAATAATTCAAAAATCATTCGAATTATTTGAAAAACCTTTTTATAGTGATAATACTACAATAGAAAATATAGATCCATGTGCCCCATATAATTTGACAGAAAAAGTTAAATGGAAAAATATATGTGGTGGAAATGTAATAAAAATAAAAGGTCGTTCTATTGGAGGTTGTTTAGACTGTATTCAAAATTTTATTGGAACTAAATATGATAATGTAAAAAATTATATAGAAAAACATAAAAAAGATGGCATAGTTTGGTTTTTGGAAGCTTTTGAAATGAGTACACCAAGTCTATTTAGACTTTTATGGCAAATGAAAAATGCCGATTATTTTAAAAATTGTAATGGAATTATTTTCGGAAGACCTTTATTCATCAGAAATGATTATGATATAAGTTTTAATGAGACTGTAAAAGATGCTTTAGGAGATTTAAATATTCCTATAATTTGTGATGCTGATATAGGTCATGTTTCTCCACAACTTGCAATAGTAAATGGAGCAATTTTAGAAATAATTTCTGAGAATGGAAAAGGATTAGTTAAAACTTACTTAAAATAGTATTCAAATATGAGAATTAAAAATTGAGATAAAATTAGATAAAAACTGATAAGATAATATCTATTAAAAATAAATTTAAAATTGCAATAAATAGTAAATTTTATAAAACATTAAGTATTTTAAATTTATAAATAGTTTTAAAATAAAATGAAGTTTAAGGAAATATGAATATGAAAGTATTAGAAAAAGAGAAAGGTTCAATTAGCCAAGAAAAAAATGTGAAAAAAATTCAACAAAATAATAATGATGAACTAAAAAGTAAAAGAGATATATCAATAGATTTAATTCGTGTAATAGCATGTTTGACAGTTATAGGAACTCATCTATGTTTGCAAGTTTTAAATCAATGTTATAATAGAATAGATTGGAGTAGGCTATTAGAAAAAAGCTTTTTAACAGATGGGGTTCCACTATTTTTTATGATAACTGGATTTTTTTTAGTAAATGGTCGTAGTTATAAAAAAATTTGGAAAAGCACAGCTTTAAAAATTTTATTGCCAAGTTTTTTATTTGTTTTATTTACACAAGTGTTTTATCCATTTATAGTAAATCAAGAAAGTTTTATGTGGTGTATAAAGAATTTTAATATAAATGCTTTGGAAATTTTGGAGTCTATTTTAAAAGCAGATGTTACATATTTAAATCCAACTTGTGCTCATCTTTGGTATATATATTCTTATGTAAAAATAGTAATTTGGATTCCTGTACTTTGGTTAGTTTGTAAAGAAACAAAAGAATCAAAACTTGCCAGAAGAATAATGATAGGACTTTCTATTTTAAAAATAGTCTTAGGAGATATCCAGAGATTTATTACAATACCAAACATTGGAGCAATTAATATTTTAAGTTTAATTCCTACAGAAATTTTATATGTCCTATTGGGTTATGAGCTATTTGCACATAAAGATAAAATTAAAAATAATAAAAAATTATGCATAATTTCTTTAATAGGATATGTTGGAATTAATCTTTTAAGATATAAAATTGAAATGCAATATATGGTACTAAATTATTTAACAGATATTGTAGGCAGAGAAAATTTTATGGAATGGAAATATACTTCAATAAATATAATTTCAAGTTTATTTTTATTCATGTTCTTATATTCTTTTGAAATAAAAAATAAAAAATTAAGTAATATAATTTTATGGATAAGTAATAGAACTTTTGGAATATATCTAGTACATTACTTAATACTTGCAAAAGTTGATTTGTATAAATTTGAAAAAATAGAGAAGTTTATCTTTGAACTTGCATACTTAGCGATAGGTTTAATTTTTACTTTAATACTTTCAATAGTGATTGTTGTAATTTTAGAGAATATAAAGAAATTTATAGTAAGGCTTTTTAAATTATTAAAAAAGAAATTATTAGTTGAAAATAAGTAGAATAATAAACTTTATTTAATTTGGAGAAGTAAAAATGAAAGAGTCAATAAAAAATATTTTGTTTGAAGTATTAATTTTTCTAGCAGTAATAATACTTGCTGTTATATGTGTATATATGCAAACTCATAGTATAATGATTAATTTAGAAGACAATACTACATATATAGAGAAAAAGGATGCAAAATTAACATCAGGAGAAAAAATCGTTATAGAAAAAGAACAAGGAATTGCATGTATAATTTTAGGAATAACGATTTTATTATTTATAATTAATTTTGATATGATGCATAGAAATGAAAAAACTAAACAAATTTCAAGAGAAGTAGAAAATTTAATTTCTCCTTCACTTGCAGAAGTTGTAGTTGATGGAAAAATAGAAATAAAGCATTTAATAATGTCAACAATTATAGATTTAAGTACTAGAGGAAACATAGAAATAATAAATAATAATACTTTAAGACTTTTGTCTACAGGAAATTTAGAACTTTATGAATCCAAAATTGTAGATTTAATATTTCAAGACAGTAATGTAGTGGCTTTTAAAGATATTAATAATATATTTAAAAAATCTAATGAAAAAACAGTAGAATTTAGCAAGCAAATCAAGATTATAAAAGATTTAATTGTAGAAAAATTATATAATATTAGAATTTTTTCTGCTAAAAAAACTTTAATTAATAAAGTTATAACTGGGTTATCATTATTTTTGATAATAAATTTAATTTTAATACTTTCAGGTTTTTTAAATGCACTAGAAGCTTTAGTTACAGTTAACATATTATTAATAGGAGTATACATATATTACTTATATAAAGGTACTTCTATGTTAGAGCAGAAAGAAACTAATGCATTTAAAAGTGAAAAAAGAAAAATATATATATTTATAATATGTATAATAGTTTCTTTAATTTTAACAATAGGAAAAATTATAATATATAAACCACAAATGATTTTACTTGTTTTATTAACAGCTGTATTAAATATAATTATTATAAAAAATAGTAAAGATGTTGTCTTAACAGATAAAGGAAAAAAAGAAAAATTGAAATTGTTAAAACTTAAAAATTATATTGATGAATATAGTTTAATGAAAGACAGAGATTTAAGTTCAACAATAGTTTGGGATAAATATTTAGCTTATGCAACTGCTTTTGAAATTCCAAATAAAGTAACGGATTCTATTTATGAATCTTGGTATGATTTAAATCTTACCTTACAATTTATTGATAGAATTTTGTAGTTAAAGGAGAAAATATAATGTGTACTTGCCTAAATTTAAAAACAGAGGATAATTATTTTGGTAGAAATTTAGATTTGGAATATAGATTTAATGAAAAAGTTGTAATAACACCAAGAAATTATGAATTTGAATTAAAAAATGAAATGAAAATTCGTACAAAATATTCAATAATTGGTATGGCAACAGTAGTAAAAAATTACCCATTATATGCTGAAGCAAGTAATGAAAAAGGATTGTCGATAGCTGGATTATATTTTCCGGGAAATGCTAAATTTTTTGATACTAATTCATCAAAACTTAATTTGGCTCCTTATGAACTTATTCCATATTTTTTGGGATTATATGAAAATATAGAAGAAATGAAAAAAGAGTTGCTAAATTTAAATATTACTAATATACCTTTTAGTGAAAATTTTCCAGTTACTGATTTGCATTGGATGATAAGCGATAAAAAAGAATGTATTGTCTTAGAGCAAACTGATGATGGTTTAAAAATTCATGATAATTTAACTGGTGTACTTACTAATGATCCAAGTTTTGATTATCATTTAACAAATATTAATAATTATATTAATTTAACACCAAATAGTGCGGAAAATAGGTTTTCAAATAAACTGGAAATAGAAAATTTTGGACAAGGAATGGGCGCTATTGGTTTACCTGGTGATAATTCTCCAACTTCAAGATTTATTAGAGCAGTATTTAACAAGTTTAATTCAGTTTGTGATAAAGATGAAGATTCTTCTGTATCTCAATTTTTTCACATTTTAGATTCTGTTTCTATGGTTAAAGGAACTGTAATTACAAAAGAAGGAAAAAATGATATAACTGTATATTCCTGCTGTATAAACACTACAAAAGGAATATATTATTATAAAACTTATACTAATAATCAGATTACTGCAGTAAAAATGACGGATAAAGAAAAAAATAGAAAAGAATTATCAATATATGATTTGATAGAAGAAGAACAAATATACTATCAAAATTAAATAAAAAGTGAATTTTAAATTACTCGTAAAATTAGTTTGTAAATTTAATAAAACAAGATATATAAGTTAATATATTTGCTGGACTTTTAAAAATTTATGTGATAAAATGTTTTAAATTAAATTATTGTGTAAAATAATGTATAGGAGGACTAATTTATGGAATTAAAAAGATGTGCTCGTTGTGGTAAATTTTTTGCATCAGATGTAGATGTATGCAACGAATGTGAAAGAAAAGATGTTGCAGATTTAAGTAAATTAAAAGGATTTTTTGCAGAAGGATATTCAAAAGGAATTTCTAAAATGGAAATTTCAGCTTCAACTGGTATTAGTGCAAGAAATTTAAATCGATATTTAGGCTATGAAGAATTTAGCAGTATATATGTACCAGAAGAAAATGCTGGTGGTATAAACGAAAAATTAGTAGACGGAAAAATTAGCTTATAATATTAGGGGGATAGCATAGATGACAGATATAATAAAAGAACTTGAAGAAAGAGGATATATTGAGCAATTAACACATGAAGAAGAAATAAGAAAACTTTTTCAAAAAGAAAGTGTTAGTTTTTACATAGGAATTGATCCAACAGCAAATAGTATGCATATTGGACATTTTGTAGCATTAATGGTAGCTTCTAGATTACAAAAGGCTGGACATAAACCAATTATATTAATGGGTGGAGGAACAGCAACAATAGGAGATCCATCAGGGAGAACAGATATGCGTCAAATGCTTACAAGAGAACAATTAGATTCAAATGTTGAAGCAATAAAAAAGCAAGCAGAAAGATTTGTTTCTTTTGAAGGAGAAAATGCAGCAATTATAGTAAACAATGCAGATTGGCTATTAGATTTAAAATATATAGACTTTATGAGAGAGATAGGATCACATTTTACAGTAAGCAAAATGCTTGCTCAAGAGTGTTATAAAACAAGATTAGAAACTGGTTTGACATTTTTTGAAATGGGATATTTGTTACTACAAAGTTATGACTTCTTATATTTACACGATAAATATAATTGCAAATTACAAATTGGAGGAAATGATCAGTGGTCTAACATAATTGGTGGTGTTGAACTAATTAGAAAAATTGGTGCAGAAGATTCTTATGGATTAACCTTCAAACTTCTTACAACAGCAGAAGGTAAGAAAATGGGAAAAACAGCAAAAGGTGCTTTATGGTTAAATCCAGAAAAAACTTCACCTTATGAATTTTATCAATATTGGAGAAATATTGGAGATACAGAGGTAAAGAAAGTGTTGAGTTTATTAACATTTTTACCAATGGAAGAAGTAGAAAGATTATCATCATTAAAAGACGAAAAAATAAATGAAGCTAAAAAAATTGCTGCCTATGAAATCACAAAATTAATTCATGGTGAGGAAGAAGCTAAAAAAGCAGAGGAAGCTGCTGAAGCTTTATTTGGAAATGGTGGAAACATTGATAATATGCCATCAACAAAATTAGAAAACATTAACATTTCAATTTTAGATGCAATAGTGACTGTTGGCATGGCTCCATCAAAAGGTCAAGCAAAAACTTTAATTTTACAAGGTGGAATTACTTTAAATGATAATAAAGTAGAGGATATTTCATATAAACTAAGTGAAGACGATTTTGAAGAGGGATATGCTATTTTAAAGAAAGGTAAAAAAGTATTTCATAAATTAGAAAAATAAAATATACATAAAAATATTTTTAGTATAGAAATGTGATAAGAATGTATTAATAGCTAAAGATTAAAAAAGTTAACTTCAAGAGCAGAGATGGCAATTTTATAATTGCCATCTTCTTATATAAACATGAAATTTATTTTTGATTGAAAAAATCTAATACAATAGTAAAATAATATTATTATAATAAATTGAGAGGAACTAAAATGAGTAAAAAAATAAAATTTTTAATAATTATGATAAGCTTAGCAATAATAATAGGCTTAATATTTGGCATTATGGCAATATATAGATTTTATGTTATACAAAGTATTTTTAAAAAAATAGATGAAAATATAGAAATAAAAAATTATTCTTTAAAAACTACCTTAACAAATAGCAAAGGAGAAAAAACCGTTACACAAGTATATTATAAGGATGGAATTGGAAAAAATATTGCTTCAAACGGTGTATATACTTGGGTGGATGAAAAAGATGCATATATGGTAGATGAAGTTAATAATAAACTATATGTTTTGGATATAGAAGGAGAAAATTCTATATCATTAGTTTCTGATTCAATGTTTGCAAGTTTAGTACCAGGATATAACAAAAGTTTTTTTGAAAGAGTTCTAATGGCATGTAACTTGAAAATTAAAATAAAATCTGAAAAATTAGATAACCAAAAATGCTATGTAATAGAAGATAATGAACAAAAAGCCAAAAAAACAGTTTGGATTACTAAAGATCGAAAAAATCCAATTAAAGCAAAAGTAGAATTTGAAAATGGAGAAGTTTTTGAGTATGATTATGAACTAAAATTTTTAGCTACAAAATTAAGAGATGTTGAATTACCAGATACTAAAAATTATACGCTAATAAACTACGAAACAGGAGAAGTAATTTTGGATGGAAAAGATAATGTAAATTTAGAAACTAATACTGTTAATGAAGATACAAATAAAAGATAAAAAACTATCAGAATGTAAAAAAGGTATATAAAAAGACTACTATACAATGAACTGAACCAAAAATGTTATAAAAAAGTTAACATTTAGGGGGTGCACTTCATAAGTAGTGGTCTTTTTATTTTTAATAAAAAATTTAAAAATTTCCGTTTGTATATTCTTGCCCTTCAAAACAATTACCTTTTGAAATAATATCAATAATTTTTTGAATTTCATTAATATTCTCATCTAAAATATCAATACGAATAGAGGTTGATAAAACATCATCATATTTTATAGAGAGTGTTTTGCTATTAAATATTGTTGTTATAGTAGATGTAGTATCTGGTAAAATTCTAAATTTAAAGCCTAATCTGTCTTTTAAATAAAAAATATTGTTAGTTTTGCAAAGATGTTTACAATCTTTATAACATTTGTTAGATTCTCCAAGGTAACAATAATTATTTGTCATAAGAGGAGTTTTTCCATATACTGTTACCTCAGATGGAATACAAGATTTATCTAATACATCATTTATTTCAAATTTACTTAGTTCAGGTGAAATTGTATATGTTGAAAAACCTAATTCTTTTAATTTATTTATAGAATAATTATTATAAATGTTTAAAGTGAAATTTCCAATATTTTCTAGTTTTAAATCAGATACTTTTTCTAATTGAGATAAATGAGATATAACAAATCCTTTTACAGAGAAAGTTTGTGAAATTTCTTTAAAATTTATATATTTTAGTTTATTATCTTTTATAACATTTGGAAGATATATGTAAATATTAAATTTATTTGCAAGTTTTTTAATTAAAGTTTCATATTTTCTATCTAAAAAATAATTTAAAGGTATATATAATTTATCTATGTGTGATAATTTTAAATAATTATTATCTAATTTTAATATGTTTAAAAGTAAAGATATTTTTTTTGTTTTAGAATTGTCTAGTAGAGTAGGAGATATATATTGAAGTTCAACATTTTCTAAATTATGTTTATATTTATTTAAAACTAATTCTTCCAAAGCATTTAAAACTTTTCTTCTTAATTCATTAAGAGCTCCAGTTTGTACAAATAAATTCTTATCTAAATTAACAAAAAGATTTTCAAATTCAAATTCAGTATTTCCAGTTCTTGAGATTTGTTCTATAAGTTTATCTTTTGTAAGAGGTTGCCTTAAAGCTTTTTGAGGGATAGTAGAAGTAGTTAAATTTACTTCTAGGTCTTTATAAAAACCGTCATATGACCAAACTTTAAGTGAAATTGGCATTTTAGATTTTACAGTAATTTCTCCATTTATTTTAACTTTTTTAAAATTTTTATCTTCTTTAAAAGAAGGAAATATATATTTATTTAACTTAGAATCTTCTAGTTTATAGATTTTAGAACCATTAGAAAGTTTTCCTTTCATTCTACCTATTTTTACTGTATGTCCAGCTTCTAAAGATTCAAAATTTTGATTATTTATCATTAGCTCTGAAATAGTATAAATTTCATCATTAATAGAAATTTTATCTCCAATAGATAAAGAATTTTCAAGTGTTAGAGTAATGTGTCCCTTGTTCTCATTTATATTAGAAATAGTTCCAACATAAATCCCCATATTATTTGGCTTTTCTTTAAAAATAAGTTCTTTATTAGGCAAAGAAGAAAAATGTCCAGTAGAAAAGCCACCACGATTAAAGACTTGAGTTATTTCTTCTTTATCAGATAGTCCTGTTTCATTATTTATAATTTCTAAATTTTTATTTATTAATTGTTTTAAAGTTTGATTATCTAAATTGATATTATTAAAAATTAAATCAATATATTTTCTATAAAATTTTGTAACAACAGCAACATAAGTTGGTGTTTTCATTCGTCCTTCTATTTTTAAAGAAGATATACCAGATTTTATAAGCTCGGGTAAAAAAGTTACTCCAAAATTATCTTTAGGACTTAAAAGATAACCTTTATTTAATACTGAAATTTTTTTATTTGACTCTTCAATAAGTTCATATTGCAATCTGCAAGGTTGAGCACAAAGCCCACGATTTCCAGATCTTCCGCCAATCATACTAGAAAGTAAGCATTGTCCAGAATATGAAATACAAAGTGCACCATGAATAAAAACTTCAAGTTCAAGTTTTGTATTTTGGCGGATATATTGAATTTCTTCTAAAGAAAGTTCGCGAGAAAGTACAACTCGAGAAAAACCAGCTTTTTCAAGTTGATTAACGCCATCTAAATTATGAACAGTCATTTGTGTACTGGCATGTAATGGTATTTCAGGATGATTTTTATGTAAATAACTTGCCAAACCTAAATCTTGAACAATAATTGCATCTACTCCAAAGTTATAAGCATTTATAGCTAAATTTACAGCTTGATTAAATTCATCATTTTTAAGTAAAGTGTTTAAAGCAAGATGTACTTTAACATTCCTTAATTTTGCATAACAAATTGCTTCATATAATTGATTATTATCAAAGTTTGTTGCTCTAGCCCTAGCACTAAAAGTAGAAGCACCTAAATAAACAGCATCAGCTCCATTCTGTACAGCTGCTTTAAGACATTCAAAATCTCCAACTGGAGATAGTAGTTCTATTTTTTCCATATCTATATATCCTTTCACGCATTTAACGCTTATTATATCTATTTGTAATTTTCATATATATATAATAACTTAAAAATATTAATATATCAACAGATATTAATTTTTTTTGTAACATTTTGAATACAAAAGTTTGTTTGATAGGGTTATAAAGAAATAATATTTTGTTTTATTTTTTTAGATAAGGTTTACAAATTTTAGTTTTATATATAAAATAGATTATATTTGAAAGGTAGGTAATTAATTTGGGAATTGGAAGAAGAGAAGTAGAAAAAGAAAGTAGAAGAATTAATATATTAAAAGTAATTTTAGTTATAATGTTTATAGTAGTTGTAATTATTGGAATATACTTTCTTGTAAAAAACTTGGGAAAACAAACTAACGAAGATTATAATGAAAAGATTAAAGATGCTTTAGTTCAAGAAGTTGAAGAAGTAAAAGAAAAAACTATTGAAGAAATAGTATCAGAATTTGGTGGAGAAATAAAAGAACAGGTAAATAATGATACATATTATATTATGAAAGATGGAAAAGAATATACTGCATATTTAGATGGAGATGTTGTAGAGGGAAGAATTGCAATTTGGAATGGCACTGCAAGCCAACCTGCTGTTGATGAGGCTGGAAATTTGAATATTTACAATGCAGAGGAATTGAAATGGGTTGCAGATCAAGTTATTTCAGGAGCTAAAAATTTTAGTGGTGTGACAATTACTTTAAGACAACACATAGATTTAGGGGCAAGAAAAAATGATGATGGCAGTTGGTCTGGAACACTTTGGACACCAATAATCGGATTTTTAGATGAACTACCAAAAACTGAAAATACAAATCAAACACAAAATGAAGTTGCTGTTCAAGAAGAAGTTTATGATGATTCTGTTAACGTAACAAAAGAAAATTTAAAAAGATTTGCTGGTGTATTTAATGGTAACGGATTTTCTATACGAGGTTTAAATATAGATTCAGATAAAAGATATGAAGGATTATTTGGATTTAATGCAGGCATAATTTCAAATTTAACGATTAAAAACAGCAATATTAAAGGAGGTACTGGAGTTGGAGCAATAGCTGGTTTAAATAGTGGAACAATAGAAAATTGTTACCTTGAAAATGTCGAAGTTAAAGGAAATGAAAAAGTTGGAGGCTTTGCTGGAATTAGTATGGAGAATTCTAGAGTTGATAGATGCAATATAACTGGAGACAATACTTTTGTTTATGCTGATAAATATGCTGGAGGAATTATTGGTTATACAAATAATAATGCTACAATATTAAATTGTTCTAATAGGGCGAATGTCACTGGAAAAGATTATATTGGAGGTATTTCAGGAATTATATTTTATGGTACTACAGTTCAGAATTCTTCTAATATGGCTATGAATGTTGTGGGTGAAAATTATGTTGGCGGTATAGCAGGATATTCTTTAGCTCAAATCCAAAATTCTTATAACCATAATACAGACGATAAAAATGGTATTGTAAGTGGAAATAATTATGTTGGTGGAATTGTTGGATTAAATTATACAATGGGAAACATAACGGATTCTTATAATAGTGGTGAAATAATTATAAAAGGAGATAATGGTGGAGGCATCGCAGGTTTAAATAATGCAAGTATTAGTAATACATATAATACAGGAAAAATAAATGCTGAAGAAACAAACGGAGCAAAAATAGGAGGTATTTGTGGTCAAAACATATCTGAAAGCTATATATACACTTCTTATAATACGGGTAATATAAGTGTGAAAAATTCTGGAGATGGGGTTGTTGGAGCAAATTTTGGAACAGTAGAGAATTGCTTTTATCTAGAAACAACAATTAATTCACAAAATACGGAAAATGCTAGAAATGATGATGATATGAAAAATAGTATTTTGTCAAATTTAGGAGAATCTTTTAAAACAGATACCGAAAATAAAAATTCAGGTTATCCAATACTTTCTTGGCAATAATAAATCTTTTAAAGTTTGATTTTATTAATTATCATATTTGTTAAAAAAGTCGAAAAATAAAGAAAAAACTTTTATAAAACTTTAAAAAAAGCTTGCAATTACTAGAAAATAAGTATATAATATTAATGTCTTAAAATAAATGTGCTAGAAGAGTGGGAACAAATCCCACTCTTTACTAATGTAATCAAGCTTTTAGGAGGTGAAACTTTGGCATCAAATAATATAGAAACAAAAGTTCAAAACCTTTTGGAAAAGATTATAGAAAATTTAGGTTATGAGTTATATGATGTTAGATATGAAAAAGAGGGAAAAGATTATTATTTAAGGATAATAATTGATAAACCAGAAGGAATAGACATTAATGATTGTGAAAAGGTAAATAATGAAATTAATGATATTTTAGATAAAGCAGATTATATTAAAGAACAGTATTTTTTAGAAGTATCTTCGCCAGGACTTGAAAGAGTTTTAAGAAAAGAGAAACATTTTTTAAGTCAAATAGGTAATGAAGTAAGTGTAAAACTTTTCAAACCTATAAATAAACAAAAAGAATTAGTTGGCATTTTACAAGAATATAATAATGATGAAATTGTTCTAAAACAAGAAAATGAGTTAATTAAAATAAGTTTAAAAGATATAGCTCTTATTAAAACCACTTTTGAGTGGTAAAAAATAAATTAAGTAACTAAAATTTTATAAAAAAGTATTTCAAGAAAGGAAATGTAAAATGAAAAAAGTTGATGTAAAAGAAATAATTGAAGTTATGGATGAATTAGAAAAAGAAAGAGGAATAAGCAAAGACTATCTTGTATCAGCTTTGGAAGAGGCTTTAGTAAAAGCTTATAAACAAAATTTTGATGCAGATGAAAATGCCGAAAATGTTAAAGTTACTATAGATAAAACAACAGGTGAAATGCATATCTATTCTGCAAGAGAAGTAGTTTCTGAATTGCCTGTGCCAGAACTTGAAATTAGCTTAGAGGATGCTCAAAAAATCGATAAAAACTACAATGTTGGTGATATTGTAAATATTGAAATTGAGCCTAAAGATTTTGGAAGAATTGCTGCTCAAAAAGCAAAACAAGTAGTAGTTCAAAAGATAAGAGAAGCTGAAAAAGATATGATTTTTACAGAATTTAATGATAAAAAAGGAGAAATTGTTTCTGGAATAATTCAAAAAGCTGATGGAAAAATTGTGGTTATGGATTTAGGAAAATTAGAAGGAGTAATGCCTTTAAAAGAACAAATTCCTACAGAAACATATAAAGTAAATGACAAAATAAGAGGATATGTTTTAGAAGTAGAAAAAGGCTTAAAGGGAACACCACAAGTAATAGTTTCTAGAAGTCATCCAGATTTTGTAAGAAAATTATTTGAATTTGAAATTCCAGAAATATATGAAGGTTTAATTGAGATTAAAAGTGTTTCGAGAGATCCTGGCTCAAGAAGTAAAGTAGCAGTATATTCAAGAGACGAGAACATAGATCCTGTTGGTTCTTGTGTAGGGCAAAAAGGTGTAAGAATTCAAAATATAATAAATGAATTAAATGGAGAAAAAATTGATGTTATAGAATGGAATGAAGATCCAGCGATTTATATAGCAGCTGCTTTACTTCCAGCACAAGTTATGGCTGTTGATATTAAAGAAGATGAAAAATTTGCTCAAGTAATTGTTCCAGATGACCAATTATCTTTAGCTATTGGAAAATCTGGACAAAATGCTAGATTAGCTGCAAGACTTACAAACTGGAAAATAGATATTAAATCAGAATCTCAAATTAGAGAAATTTTACTAAACCAAATGCAAGAAGAAAATGAAGAAACGGAAAATAATGAAGAAGATAATTCAGAAAGCAATGAAGAGTAAGAAATAGTATAAAATAGAAAATTAAGATGATTAAATAAATTTATTAGGATGTGATTGTTTTGATAAATAAAAAAAAACCAGCAAGAACTTGTATAGCTTGTAATGAACAAAAAGAAAAAAGAGAACTTTTGAGAATTGTTAAATCTAAAGATGGAATTATAGAAGTAGATTTAACGGGAAAGAAAAATGGTAGAGGAGCTTATATTTGTAAAAATGAAGAATGCCTAGAAAAATTAATTAAAACTAAAAAACTAGAAAAAGTATTTGATACAGAAATAAGTTCAGAATTATATGAAAATATAAGAGGTGTAATTATTGATAAATAAAGTGTATGGACTTCTTGGAATTTCTTCTAAAGCAGGTAAAGTAATTTCAGGAACAGATATTATTTTAGAAAAGATGGAAAGAAAGAAAGTTAAACTTGTTATTATTGCAGAAGATGCTTCGGAAAAAACTATAAAAAATATGAAATATTATTGTAATAAAGAAAATGTTGAATTAATTATATATGGTAATATTTTAGAAAATAGTAAAGCCATAGGAAAACATAACAGGGCAACTATAGCTATTATAGATCAAAATTTAGCAATTGCTATTAAAAAACTAATTCATGGAGGTGAATAATTTGGAAAAAATTAAAATTCATGAACTGGCTAAAAAATTGAATGTAGAAACGAAAAAAGTTTTAGAAGTAGCGAGAAATGCTCGGAATTGAAGTTAAAAGCCACTTAAGTTCAGTTACAGAAGACGAGATGAAAAAAATAGAAAAATTATTAAATAATAAAGGAGTTTCAAAAATAAAATCTATGGAAAATAAGAAAGAAAAAAATGAAGAACCAGTAATCATTAGAAGAGCAGTTATTATTAATGATGAAGAAGAAAAACAAGAAGAGAAAAAAAGAAAAGAACAAGCAAGAAAAAAAGATATAGGATTTATTGAAAATAAAAGAAATAAGGATTATAACATTGTTTACAGAGATAAGCCAACAAAGCCACTTACAGTAAGTGAGTTATTAGGAATCGGTAAAAAGAAAGAAGAAAAACCTGAAAAAGCACAAGATAAAGCTAAAAATCAGGTAGAAGAAAAAGTTGTAACTCCAAAAGTAGAAGAAAAAGCTTCTGAAAAAATAACTTCAGAAACTTCTGTTAATGATGCAAAAAATAAAACAGAGGAAATCGTTGATAAAAAAGTCGAAAATAAAAAAGAAACAAATAATTTCAATAAATCAAATTATAATAAAGATAAAAATAATAATTTTTCTAATAAAAGAAACTTCAATAATAATGGAAATGATCAAAAAAATAATTTTAATAAAAGAGACAATAATTATCAAGGTCGTTCAAACGGAGCACAAAGAAGATTGGATGATAGAGGAATAGATAGAAAAATTAAAAATATTATGGAAGTAGATATTCCTACAGAAAAAGAAAATGCTAGAGATTTTAGTAATAATAAAGCTAAAGATAGAGCAAAACAAAATAGACAAGAAGAATCTAAAAATAATAAGAAATCTAATAACCGTAGAAATAATGATAATGATTTTGATTCAGATAAATTAAATAATTTGAAAAAACAAAATAAATTATCAAATATGTTTAAAGAAGGCGAAATGCTTGATTATTATGATTTAAGTACAGAAAGAGGAAGAAGAGCTAAAAAGAAAAATACAAAACAGGAAAACAGAACAAAACAAAAAATATTTAAATTAACGGATATTACTATCCCAGAAACAATTACAGTTAAAGATTTAGCAGCAGAAATGAAAATAACAAGCAGTGATGTTATTAAAAAATTATTAAATTTAGGAATTATGGCAACAATAAATAATGAACTTGATTTTGATACAGCATATTTAATTGCACAAGAGTATGGAATAAACGCAAATAAGAAAAATGTTGTAACAGATGAAGATATATTAATTGATGAAACAGAAGATAGAGAAGAAGATTTAAAACCAAGACCACCAGTTATTGTTGTTATGGGACACGTTGATCATGGTAAAACTTCTTTACTTGATGCTATTAGAAGTACAAATGTAATTGAAGGTGAATCTGGAGGTATTACACAACATATAGGAGCATATCAAGTAAAAATTAATGATAGAGATATAACTTTCTTAGATACACCAGGACATGAAGCTTTTACTTCAATGCGTGCAAGAGGAGCGATGATAACAGATATAGCAATATTAGTAGTTGCTGCAAATGATGGAGTAATGCCTCAAACTGTTGAAGCTATTAATCATGCAAAAGCTGCAGAAATTCCTATTATAGTCGCTGTAAATAAAATGGATTTACCAGATGCTAATTTTGAGAAAGTACAGCAAGAATTAATGAAATATGAATTAGTACCAGAGGAATGGGGAGGGGATACAATATATGTTCCTATTTCTGCAAAGAAGAAAGAAGGTATAGATAATCTTCTGGAAATGGTATTATTACAAGCAGATGTATTAGAATTAAAAGCAAATCCAAATAAACAAGCTAAAGGTACAGTAATTGAAGCTAAACTAGATAAATCTAGAGGACCAGTTGCAACTGTTCTTGTTCAAAGAGGAAAACTAGATGTTGGAGATACAATTATAGTAGGATCTTCTATTGGTAGAATTAGAACTATGCAAAATGATAAAGGAAAAAGAGTTAAAACAGCAGGTCCATCTATGCCTGTTGAAATCACAGGTTTAACATCTGTTCCAGAATCAGGAGATATTTTCTATGAAGTTAAAGATGAAAGAACAGCAAAACATTTAATTGAAAAAAGGAAATATGAAAAACATCAAAAAGAAATTGGTGCAAATACTGTTGTTACGCTTGATGATTTATTTAGCAAAATTGAAAGTGAAAACTTAAAACAATTAAACTTAATTGTTAAAGCAGATGTTCAAGGTTCTGTTGAAGCTTTAAAACAATCGCTTGAAAAATTATCAAATGATGAAGTAAAAGTAAAAGTAATTCACTCAAATGTAGGTGGAGTAACAGAATCTGATGTTACACTTGCAAGAGTATCAGGAGCAATTATAATTGCATTTAATGTAAGACCTGAAGTAGTTGCAAAATCTATTGCAGATAAAGAAGGAGTAGAAATTAAACAATATTCTGTAATTTATGATGCAATAAATGATGTTGAAGCTGCAATGAAAGGTATGCTTGATCCAATCTATAAAGAAGTTGTTATTGGTACAGCAGAAATAAGGCAAACATTTAAAGTTTCAAATGTTGGAACAATAGCTGGTTCTTATGTATTAACAGGTAAAGTAGCAAGAAATGCAGGAATAAGAGTAATAAGAGATAATATAGTTGTTCATGATGGAAAATTGGTATCTTTAAAGAGATTTAAAGATGATGTTAAAGAAGTTGATAAAGGATATGAATGTGGACTTCAAATTGATGGATTTAATGATATTAAAGAAGGAGATCAATTAGAAGTATATGTTATGGAACAAGTAAAAAGATAATTCCATAAAAAAGGAGAGAAATTATGGCATCAAATAGTAATAGAATGAATAAAATAGATGAGGAGATAAAAAAGGAGATTAGTACGATTATTTCTACTGAGCTTAAAAATCCTCATCTAACAGGATTGATAAGTGTTAGTAAAGTAAAAACTACACCAGATCTTAGATTTGCAAAAGTTTATGTTACAATGATAAATGAAAAAAGCAAAAAGGAAAATTTATCTATTTTGAAACAATCTAGTGGATATATAAGAAGTGCAATAGCTAAAAAAATAAATTTAAGATATACACCAGAACTTGTATTTGAGTTTGATGAGTCTATAGAGTATGGTTCTAGAATAGATGAAATTTTAAAAGATATTACCAAGGATTTGAAAAAAGGAGAATAATATATGACTTTAGATGAGATATTAGTAGAGATAAAAAAATCAGATAATATAGCTATAATGGCTCATGAAGCACCAGATGGAGACTCCATAGGTAGTAGTTTAGCTATGTGTTTAGCTTTAAAAGATATGGGAAAAAATGCAGTAGTTTTAATGAAAGATGATTTTCCAGAAAATTTTTCTTATTTACCAGGTAGACAGTATATTAAAGATGAGGCTGAAATTGAAAATTATGATATGTCTATTATTTTGGACTGTCCCAATATTAAAAGAATAAATAATGAATTTATTGAGGTATTTGAAAATAGTAAAGTTACAGTCCAAATAGATCATCATAATAAAAACGATATGTTTGCTGATTATAATGTGGTAAATCATGTTTCACCAGCAACAGCTCAAATATTAGTATCAAGTTTCCAATATCTTAATATAGAAATAACAAAAGATATTGCAACTTGTTTATTAACTGGTGTAATAACAGATACTAATGGCTTTAGAAATTCAAATGTAACAATAGAATCTTTTGAGTTTGCTTCTTGGACTTTGGAAAAAGGACTGAACTTATCTAAAATATATAAACAATCAATGCTTACTATGTCACGTTCAAAATTTGAGGCTCAAAAATTAGCTATGAATAGAATGGAATTTTTTGAGGATGGGAAAATTTCTTTTACATATATGACAAAAGCTGATGATAAAGCTTTAGATGTAAAAGCAGGAGAACATGATGGTATTGTTGAAATAGGAAAAAGTATAGAAGGAGTTGAAGTATCAATTTTTTTATACGAAAAAGAAAAAGGATATAAAGCTTCACTTCGTTCTAATGAATATGTAAATGTTTCAGAAGTTTGTTTAACTTTCGGAGGTGGAGGACATATTAAAGCTGCAGGAGCTACAATGAATATGTCTTTTGATGAAGCTAAAAGTGCAATTATTTCAGAAGTAAAAAAACACTTAAAATAGTAAATTTAATTAAAATGACTAAAAATTATTTAATTTTATAATTAAAACACCAAATTAGGATTAATTATACCTAAATAAAGGTGTTTTTTATTATATGAAATTGTATTTTTAATAATATAAAAAATATATATAAAATATTTTCAAGTAAGTTAGATTTGTTCTATCGTATTTAAATATCTACTCAAAATATAATATGTAAGATTTTGTTAATTTAAAAGTAATACTTTTGTTATTGTAACTAATCTTTAAATGAATTAGAATAGTTATATAATAAAAGTATTAATTAGGAGTTGCAAATGATAAAAAATAAGTTTTTACTTATAGGTATATTAATAATTATTTTTATTAACTTTAGTTTCAGTATTTCTTATGGTATAGATGTACCAGAAAAAGACATTAATTTAGTTATAAAGAATTTAACTAGAGGTTCGGAAGTATATATGTTATTACCAGAAGATTTAGTAAGATATAACATGCAAAAGTTTATTGATAATAATATAGAAAATGTATACTTAGTTGAAAAAGAAAAAGCTCAAAAAATTCAAGATTTTTTAAATAAAAATGACTATATTGGATACCTAGAATATCTTATAGAACAAGGTTTTGAATGTGAAGATAATGAAATAGAAATAAGACACTATTGTTTTTGTATAGGAAAATCTGAAATTATTGATTATATGGAGTATGAGGGAGTAAAATATATACAGATAAAAATTAATTTAAACTATAATAATGAATTTAAATTAATTATGAAAGATTATTTAACAGATTATGATGCCTCAAATATAAAGTTCATGATTGATGAATATGGTTCTATAAGTTATATACATTTAGCTCCGGCAGAATTTAAAGTAAATCCAGATAAACCATATATTACTGAATATAATTTAATACATACTTTTTATAATAATGAAGATTATGGAGAGATTGAAAGAGCTACTGATTTAGCTTATATAATAATTTGGATTATATTAATAATAATTGGCGTAGTAATATTCAAAAATATTGAAATAAAACGAAAAGCAAAAAAGAAAGAAATAGAAGCAAGAAAATTTTGGAAGAAAAAATTAACAAAAGAAGAAATTAAAGCTGCAAAAGAACATGCAAAAAATGTAAAGAAAGAAAAAAATTAAAGTAAAAAGGAAAGTTTTATAACTTTCCTTTTTATATATGCAAAATTTAAATATCAAGCTTTGTTCTTTATAAATAGAATTAATAATTTCTTAATAATTTCTCTATTTTTTCTTAATAATCTTTTGCTATAATTAAAATAACTTAAAAACTTGACTACTGACATATAAATTTTTATAATAAAACAAGAAATAAAAATTGAATAGGGGATTTAAAATGTATAATATTTTAGTATGTGATGATGACAAAGAAATAGTAAAAGCAATAGAAATTTATTTAAGTAAAGAAGGCTATAATGTTTTGAAAGCTTATGATGGAAATGAATGTTTAAAAGTTATTAATAATAATACAATTCATTTAGTTATTTTGGATATTATGATGCCAAAAAAAGATGGTATAGAAACTTTGAATGAAATTAGAAAAAATAGTTCTATACCAGTAATTATGCTTTCAGCAAAATCAGAAGATGAAGATAAAATAAATGGTTTAAATTTGGGAGCAGATGATTATGTAACTAAACCTTTTAATCCTTTAGAATTAATTGCAAGAGTTAATTCAGGCATAAGAAGATATACTAAATTAGGTTCGGCAGATGAAAAAGAAGGAAAAAATATATATAAGTCAGGTGATTTAATAATTGATGATGATTTAAAAAAGGTAACTGTAGATGGAAAAGAAGTAAAGCTAACACCTACAGAATATAATATTTTAAAATTTTTACTTAAAAATAAGGGAATTGTGTATTCTATTGAACAGATTTATGAAAATGTGTGGGATGATGAGGCTTATGCGGCTGAAAATATAATAGCGGTACATATAAGACATATAAGAGAAAAAATAGAGATTAATCCTAAAGAACCTAAATATTTAAAAGTAATTTGGGGAATAGGATATAAAATAGAAAAAATAAATTAAAGGAAGGGATAGTATGAGAAAAAGTAAAGTTTTAAAAGGTATTAGTTATTGTTTAATACCAGTATTTTTGCTAATTGTAATAGTATCTTTGTTTTATGAGATGTGCAAAGATACTATAGAAGAACCAGTAACGTATTCTGCAGATTATTTTGAAACGGACGATTTTTTGGATATATATATGGGAGTTATATCATATTCTGCTTCAAATTTAATTTATAACAATGATAACTTTAGTAAAATTCAAGATGGAGATAAAAGAATTTATTATACTTATGAATATTTTGCAGAAAATTATTCTGGTAGAGGTTATATAAAAGATTTTTATTTTTTAATTCAATATCAAAATTTAATATTAACAAATGTTGAATTAACAGAAGAAACAAATACTTTTAATGAAATTAAACATTACATAGACTCAAGAGATGGTAAGAAAGCAAATATTATAAATGGAAATGTAACTGCAGATTCAAAATTAATTTCAAATAAAGCTTTACAATATTTTAATAATTTTAATTTTAAATATTATACTATAATTCAAAATGATAATTCAAACGATATAGTTGTAGAAAATGCTCAAAATTCAGAAGAAAATGAAGTACTTGGAGTTTATGATGATAATGGTGTGCTTACATATCAAAATAATACAACTTCTTCGGAAAGTGAAACAGCTACTGAGATTGAAGTAATAGAACCAGAAACAAAGGTAAAAGAATATCATGAAACAAATATAAATGATTTTCAAATCTATAGTACCTATAAAGAAGAAATGATTGTAGCTAAATATCAAGGTCAAGAAATGTTAGAAGAAATTATTAGGATACTTGTTCCTTATGAAAATATAATAATATATGCTTTACCAATTTCTTCTGTAGTAACTATTGTATTACTATTATATATAGTTATTGCAGTAGGACACTCAAAAGATAAAAATGGAATAGACTTGAATGATATTGATAAAGCACCTATTGAAATAGTATATCTTATCTATTTAACATTATTTGGTATATTTGTTTGTTTACCAGTAGCATATTTAGAAAACTTTTATGATGTTTCTTTAAACTCATTTTTAAGTATATCAATAGCTGCATATTTTATTACATATATAACTCTTATGGCATCATTTGTTACAACTATAAAAAGATTAAAAGCAAAATGTTTTTGGAAAACAAGTTTAACAGGAAGGTTTTGTGTTTGGTGTATAAAAGTTATAAAAAAATGCTGGAGATGGTGTATAAATTCTATTAAAAGTTTTTGTAATAAAGTAAAGACAAAATATAGAGAAACAACAAAATCTTGGAATAAAACAGCAAAACTACTTATAATATTAGTAGGATATGTTTTTCTAACACTGTTATTAATTGCTATGTTAAGTGGTTTGGGATTTATAATTGCAATAGGAATTGGTATATATTTGATTTTTAAATTTAATGAAAAAATATCTTGTTATGAAAAGATAGAACAACATCTAAAAGAAATGTATAATGGTGATCATTCTAAAAAATTAAATTATCAAGAATTTACTCCAGAATTTCAAGATATTGTAAAATATATAAATGATGTATCAAGTGGTTTTGAAAATGCAATTCAAGAAGGAATTAAAAGTGAGAGATTAAAAACTGAACTTATAACTAATGTTTCACATGATATTAAAACACCTCTAACTTCAATAATAAATTATGTAGATTTATTAAAAGAAGAGGATATTCAAAGCGAAAAAGCAAAAGAATATATTGAGGTTCTAGATAAAAAATCACAGAGATTAAAGAAATTAACAGAAGATTTAGTAGAAGCTTCAAAGGCCTCTTCAGGAAATGTAAAATTAAATATAGAAAAAATAAATATTTCTGAACTTGTAAAACAGACTACAGGAGAATTTGAAGATAAATTCAAAGAAAAGAACTTAGATATTATTACAAGCTTTCCAGAAGAAATGATTTATATAAATGCAGATAATAGATATATGTATAGAATTATAGAAAATCTATTTAGTAATATATCAAAATATGCATTAGAAAATTCTAGAGTATATATTGATGTAAAAGCTAAAGGTAATAAAGTAAAAATTTATATTAAAAATATATCAAAAGAGAAATTAAATATTAGTGCAGAAGAATTAATGCAAAGATTTGTTAGAGGAGATAAATCTAGAACTACAGAAGGAAGCGGACTAGGAATTTCAATTTCAAAGAGTTTAACAGAAATTCAAAATGGAAAATTTGAATTGCAAGTAGACGGAGATTTATTTAAAATTGAACTAGAATTTGATATAACATATTAATTCTAGTAGAATATAGTATAAAAAATTAATGTTTGCTAATTCCAAAATTGAGAAGAGGATATTTCAAGTTTTAGAATATCCTCTTTTTTGTAATATTATAATTCTTAGTGAATATTATATGAAAATTTATAGTACCTTCATATAATTTAGTGATTACTAAAATTTTTATAAAAATTTCTATAAGAATGTATAAATTTCAAAAATTTACCAATAATAAGGCTTATGAAGAAGAATATTATTTGGAAATTTTTAATTTATTTTATTATCTACAGTATAATAGGTTTTATTTTAGAAACAGTATATGGAATATTTACAAAAGGAATGTTAGAGAGTAGACAGAGTTTTTTATATGGACCTTTTTGCATAGTTTATGGAATAGCAGCTATCGTTATGATAATCACTTTAACTAAATATAAAGATAATACTAAAAAATTGTTTTTTTATGGTATTTTTGTAGGATGCTTAGTAGAATATTTATCTAGTTATATTGGAGAAATAATGTTTCACGTAAAATGGTGGGATTATTCAAATGACTTTTTAAATATAAATGGAAGAACTTGTCTTTATTATGCTATTTTGTGGGGGATTCTGTCAATCGTTTTAATAAGATATTTTAATCCTAGACTAGATAAAGCAATAGATTTTGTAATAGAAAGAGTATCAAATTTTTTACTAAAATTAGCAATTTCATCAATCACATTATTTATGGCGATAGATGGATTAATTACTTGTTATGCTTTAGATGTTTTTTTAGTAAGAGTTGCAAATGAATATGATATAAATATTAATGGAATTGATAGAAATGAAGTTAGTGATCTTTATTTTGCAGAAGCATTTTCAGATGAAAAAATGATGATGACATATCCTAATATACTTGTAGTAAATGATAAAAATGAAATTATTCCTTTAGCAACAGTATTAAGTGATATCAAAAATTACTATTACAAATTTAGAGACAAATAATTTTGTCCTTTATTTTTTATACTAAAAAAATTTATAGTTTATGGAAGGCTGTCTTGTAATAACTTTGTGTTAATGATAATATTAATATTATTAAATAATCCAGTTTAAATATATTAATATATTTAAATAGTAAGACAATAAATAAAATTATTTATTGCAATTACTGCAAGTTAGTTAAATTAGAGGGGAAATAAAAATGTATAATAAAATAGCAATTATTGGAGCACCAGGTACAGGGAAAACAACTTTAGCGAATAAGTTATCAAAGATATATAACATAGAAGCAACATATATAGATGGAATACATCATCTTAAAAACTGGGTACAAAGAGATAAAAAAGAAAGAGATGAAATAATTTTAAATATTGTAAAAAAAGAAAAATGGATTATAGATGGTACATATAAATCAACTTTAAGAGAAAGATTAGAAAGAGCTGATTTAATAATTTGGTTAGATTTTTCTACTTTTGCTCAGGTAAAAGGAGTAATTACAAGATATTTAAAAAATAAAGGAAAAGAGAAACCAGAAATTCCAGGTTGTAAAGAAAAATTAGATAAAGAATTTTTGCTTTATGTTTTTAATTATAATAAAAATAAGAGAAGATATATTATAGATAATTTAAAAAATATAAATAAGAAAAAATTATTAATATTTAAAAGTAGAAAACAACTTAATAAGTGGCTAGCTAATATAGAATAGCTTATGAGCAATATAGATTATAGTGAATGTTTAGTGCTTGAAAAACACAAATAATTTGACTTGTAAAAATAGAATTATAGTGATAATATATATAAGATAAATCAAAAAGGGTTATAGATACCATAAAATCTAAATACATAAGAAAGGGCACAGCTAAAATTTTAATGGCAAAGAAAAGTATTACAAGAAATTATATATATAATATGGTATATCAAGTCCTAATACTTATATTACCATTAGTAACAACTCCTTATTTATCTAGAGTTTTAGGAGCTGAAGGTATAGGTATATATAGTTATACGTATGCAATAGTTACATATTTTATTTTATTTGGTTCTTTAGGAGTTGCTTTATATGGGCAAAGAGAAATTGCTTATGCACAGGAAAATCCTGAAAAAAGAAAACAAATTTTTGTAGAAATCGTTATATTTAGAGCGATAACTATATTAATTGCAACAATTGTATATTATTTTATTTTTGTAAATGGAAAAGAGTATCAAATATATTATCAGATTTTAATATTAGAATTAATTGCTGCAGCTTTTGATATCAGCTGGTTTTTTCAAGGAATAGAAGAATTTAAAAAAACGGTTACAAGAAATGTTTTAGTAAGAATTTGTAGTGTAAGTTTGGTTTTTATTTTAGTAAAAAACAAAGAAGATTTAGCAAAATTTACATTAATATATTCACTTGCAGACTTAATAGGAAACTTATCTTTATGGATATATTTACCTAAATATATTAAAGGAATAAAAATAAATGGAATAAATATAAAAAGACACATACCTCATATATTTTTATTATTTATTCCACAAATTGCAAATCAAATTTATAATATTTTAGATACTACTATGATTGGTTGGCTTGTAGAAGATAAATCTGAAACAGGTTTTTATGAACAAGCACATAAAGTTATTAGATTATTGCTTACAATAGTAAATTCTTTAGGAATAGTTATGATACCAAGAATGGCAAATGCTTTTGCTAATAATGATAAGAGACAAATTAATTCTTATATGAAAATGTCTTTTAATTTTACATTCTTCTTGTCTTTTCCAATTATGCTTGGAATTGTAAGTATTTCTAAAGAATTTGTACCAGTATTTTTCGGAGATGGTTATGACAAAGTAAATTATATTATATATGTGTTAAGTCCGATGGTATTATTAATGGGGATTGCAAATGTTTTGGGAACACAATACCTATTGCCTACAAAAAGACAAAAAGAATATACATTTTCAGTTACAATAGGAGTAATAGTTAATTTTATATTAAATTATATTTTTATATCACTTTGGAAATCAATAGGTGCTGCTATTGCAACAGTACTTTCACAAGTAGTAGTAGACACTCTTCAATATAGACATGTAAAAAATGAAATTTCAATAAAAGAATTAATTAAAATAGCTTGGAAATATTTGATTTCAGCTTTAGTAATGTTTGCTGTATGTTTTGGTATAAGAACTATTTTAGAGATTAATATAATTTCTATTGCTTTAGAAAATTTTGCTTCAAGATTAGAAATGGATAAATTATATATTTATAATTGTATTTCAATTGTAGTTCAAGTTTTTTTCGGTGCAATAACTTATATAGTAATGTTAATAACTTTAAAAGATACCTATGTATACAATTTTTTAAACAAATTAAAGAGTAAATTTTTAAAAAAGAAAGAAGCATAAAATGAAAGAAAATAAAATACTCGCAATATTCGGTGGATCTTTTAATCCACCTCTAAATTCACATTTTTCATTGGCTCAACAAATAGTTAATGAATATGAAAATATAGAAAAAGTAATTTTTGTACCAGTTAATTCGAAATATGAAAAAATTGGACTAATATCAAATGAACATAGATATAATATGTTAAAACTAGTTTGTGATAAAAATGAAAATTTTCTAGTTTCAGATATAGAGATAAAACAGGATAGGCAATTATATACTTTGGAAACTTTGGAAATTCTTCAAAGTGTATATCCACATAATACTATTTGTTTTACTCTTGGAACTGATAATTTGAAAGAATTTTCCAAATGGAATGAACCAGAGAAAATTGCAGCTAAATTTAAAATATTAGTTTTAGAACGTGATGAAGATAGT
>ERZ809224.117-NODE-117-length-85099-cov-9.275410_pt1 | contig 85099 bp, 75 predicted proteins | sample MGYA00520513_ERZ809224 | MGnify/ENA primary metagenome ERZ809224 (study PRJEB31576, sample SAMEA3212658) | Homo sapiens | biome: human-gut; feature: human gut; material: fecal | place: Sweden | collected 2012 ... | reverse complement strand
TACTGCAAAAAACCGTTCCACAGGAAAGCACGATAGGCGAAGAGAATATTTTTCCGCCGGCATAATACTTACCGAGGATTTCACCGGCCGTATTGATAAAATAAAGATATTTGTCGTAAGAGCCGATCACGGCAACAGTATCGTTCATCCTGGCGGGAGAAGAGACTACTTTTTTCCCCGTTTGGATTTTGTGTTTCAAATCCCCGTATTGATCCAGAAGATAGATATACCCGTCAAAAGAACCGAAAATAATGGTACTGTCCCCCATTTGGATCGGAGAAGCATGGATCGCGCCTTCCGTCTTGTATTTCCATTTTAATTCGCCCGAATTATCCAAAGCATATAAATGCTTATCGTATGAGCCCACGATCACCGATCGGTCAAAAGTTTCCAAAGGTTTGGAATGCATGATCCAGCCATCCGTCTTAAAAACGCGGACGATTTCCCGGTCGGCATTGATAAATGCCAGTTTTCCGTTTGTAGAACCTATAACCAAAAGCGAATCGGAAGTAACCATAGGAGATCCGTGCACAATTCCCTTCAGTTTGGTATATGAAAGTTCGTCAGCATGACGATCGTAAAATACGACTTTACCCCTGTTATTCCCGAAAGCAATATAATTTCCTATTTCAACAGGTTCGGTAAAAATGAAACCCTGAGGCTTTATTTTTTTTACAAAATGTCCGTCTTTATCAAAAAAATAAAAATGACCGTCATAGCAACCGATGCTTATCGATTTATCCGACAATTGAGTAGGCGTGGCATGGATCCATCCCGGAGTTCGGAAACTATTGATTTTTTCCCCTTCACAATTGAAGAGAAACATCTTTTTATTATGGGAAGCGATAACCACATTATTATCACAGGTCTTGATCGGCGTGGAATAAAATGTACCACCCACATCCACAATCACAGGGGAAGAAAGTGTATCGGAAATATCTGCTCTTTGTGCCCTCAGGATCGGGCCCAATGAGACCATTAAAGAAAAAAACAGGAAAATAAAACGCATAAAAGGAGGGCTCTTTTTAGATTGAATGACAAAGATAACATATTTTATTATATCTATTTCAACATACAGGTTAAAAATATGGTTCAAGGCGGATTAAAACGGAATATCACCATTAATTTGAACCAGGCCATGGCTGGACTGTTATGTTTTTATATTAATCAAAATTACCATGGAAAGAAATTTTACCGCATCCATCACGAACCGGAGGAGCTATTACCAGATAGGCAATAGTTCTCCCGTGGAAGACGCCGCTATCGAAAACATCCTCAGAACAGCTTTACAACATGTTCCGTCGGCCTTTAATTCCCAATCCGCAAGATTTGTCTTGTTGTTGGGGCCACAACACCAGAAACTGTGGAATATCGTGAAAACAAAACTCAAAGAAATTACTTCGGAAGAACAATACCGGCAATCCGAAAGTAAAATAGACAACTGTTTCGCTTCCGGATACGGAACCGTATTATTTTTTGAAGATCAGACCGTCATTGAGGAATTACAGGCTAATTTACCGAAATACGCGGAAAATTTCGATCTCTGGTCGTTACAGGCTTCCGGAATGCATCAGTTCGTCGTATGGACCATGCTGGAAGATGCCGGATTCGGCGCATCCCTTCAACATTACAATCCAATCATTGACGGTGATGTAATACGGGAATGGAACCTTAACCCGAAGTGGAAACTGATTGCGCAAATGCCTTTCGGTACGGCGTTGGCACAACCTCAGGAGAAAGATATGGCACCCCTCGAAGACCGTATGTTGATCTTTGAATAAATTATAATATTCTCAATAAAATAAGAGGAATATTTTATCTGATTCTCATGTTTGTTTGTGTTTAAAATTATATTTTTGCAAACAAAAAATGGCGGATAAAAAGTATTCTGTTTTAAAGGAAAAACCGTTTTCCAAAAAGTGGATCATCTCATATCTTTACCTGGTATTCGGCACTTTTATACTGGCAATCGGATATTCCTTTTTCATGACGCCTTATAAGATCATCCCGGGCGGCATTTACGGTATTGCCATTGTTTTACACCACAAGTTCGGATTTCCCGTGGGTTTATCCGCATTATGCTTTAACCTTCCTCTGACTTTAATAGGATTAAAACTACTGGGACCCCGGTTCGGCGTCAAGACTTTCGTCGGGTTTATCCTGACCGCTTTTTTTACGGATTCCTTAGTCTGGGTTTTCGGTCCAGACCCTTTCAATTTGCATGATGAAGTATTATTGGCCAGCATATTCGGCGGCGTAATCATGGGAGTCGGGGTAGGGATGATATTCAAAGCGCGTGCTTCCAGCGGAGGTTCGGACGTCATCGCATCCATATTGTCCAAGTATACAAAGATTCCCCTGGGCACACAATTGATGATGGTAGATTCGTGCATCGTGATTCTGGGATTCCTGGTGTTCCAGGACTGGAAAATACCGCTTTACTCATGGCTTACCATATTCATCATGGGAAAAGTTATTGATATGGTATTGAAAGGATTTTCAGATGACAAAGCCATCTTCATTATTTCCGACAAAAGCGAAGAGATCCGGAAAACCATCGTTTTCGACCTAAAAAAGGGAGGCACCATACTGGAAGGAAAAGGAATGTTCAGCCGTCAGGATAAAGAGGTGCTTTTCACCGTAGTCAACAGAAGGTATGTTACTGATCTCCATGAATATATTTTCAATATCGACCCTAAGGCCTTCATCACCGTAGTAGATGCTTATGAAATCATAGGTGAAGGATTTAAATCCCTGGAAGAAAAACTTCAGTAAAGTTATACCGTTCATTCGATTTAACTCAAGGACCGGAAGCATAACTTTAGTCATGTTGAGCGTTAGCGAAACATCTAATTATCGACAACCTAAAATCCATTGCAGATCCTTCACTACCACTGCGATAAATCTCCGTGTCCGTTTAGGATGACGACTTTGTAAATAATGATAAATTAGTCTTTTATCTTTATTTTTTAATAATCTTGAATACCCGGCCAGGTTGCTCCGGATGTGAGATACTTAGAAAATAGATCCCGGCGCTGTATCTGCTCATATCCACACGGGTTAAAGTATTATCTATTCCATTTCCCGTCAATTTACGTCCGGAAAGATCATAAACTTCATACCTATATCGATTTTTGTGTAATCCGGGATTTTCTTCCCGGAGGTGGATATCCACATAATCCTGTACGGGATTCGGTAAAACGGAAATGTCAATATCCCTCTCAAACTCGTTAATCGCGGTTATATCCCCCGACGTATAATGCAGACGCCATCCGTCGTAAGTATTCTTCTCCGAAGTCTCGAAAATCAAATTGAGGCGGTTGGTTGAAAAAGTATAGACAGAGTCGGTCAAATTCCCGGAAAGAGAGGTTAGTAAAGCAGGCGGGCGTTGCCTGGCATCGTATATGTAAAGGATATCCTCATTCAATTCCGTATCAAATTCTTCCATCCGAAGGGTAATCTGCTGGTCAGAGGTCCTGATATAAGCCTTACAATAAGCGCAATTGTTATATTTAAACTCACCGCTACCATCTTCAATCGTACCGGAAGGTTGTGTATAAAGTTCCGTGTTCCGGCAAAAGATCCGGTATTGGGACTGATAATTAACCCGAAAACGGCTGTCTGTTCCCGTCTCGCTTTTAAACCGGAAAGAGATCTCGGAACCATTGGCAAATCCTGAGATTACCGCGGAATCATTTGTGATCGTATAGCCTTGCCAATACGGATCGTCAGAGAGGATCATCAGGGTATCGTTCTCTCCGATCTTATAAGAAACGGAAAATCGAATAGAATCCAAATTATCGACATCCGGTATAATATGCCAGGAATAATCCACAGGTGCATGACCGGCATTGGGATTCCCATATTCGAACGAGCCGGTTCCGGAAGTGAGGATTTCGCTTCCGCTCATAAGTATAGGAGGATAGGTATATCGGGCCGTATCAGGATAAGCGTTCACGACCAATTCCTGGGCCAGGTTAAAATTACTACCGCCGGGATTTAGGGAACGGGTATAAAAATAGCCGTCATAATAACCCGACCATCCGAAATTAAAATGATAGTAATATTGGGATTCGCTATTCTTTTCAAAACCATCACACACAAAAGCGTGGCCGTCGGTATGCGGCACGCTCCAACCGGCGTAATAAAGCGGTATCCGGCGTTCCAGATGGTCTACGATAAGACTGTCCCAATCGAGTGATACGCTATCCCGGTATACATATTCCGTTTCCGGAGAATATTTGAAATAAGTCCTCATCACATAGGCTGCCTTATGATTGGTCATACCGGATGCGGCAGGGCCATACTCCATATCCACGGCTATCCCCAGATGGGCATTTAGCAGGCTTGCCGCCGGATTTACATGGAGAGGCTGGTCACACATCGCTTCATAATTATAAGTCGCTTCTTCAAAATCGGCCGATAAAGAACCATAAACCGGATGGGTATAATGATATTCACCCATACCGCTTTCGGGAAAACGGAAGTAATAAAGTATCTGGGCCATGGCGGTGGCTACACATCCCGTAACCGCGCGACCGTTAGGTCCGTCAAGATCTCTCGGACAATAGAAATTATAAAAATCATCCTGTCCCCATTTGGACGCCAGGAATGGCGTGATACTTTGCGCCGTTCGATAGGAAGCATTAGTGCCCAGAAGAGCTGCCCAATATTCCTGCATGACTGGGTTTTCCACAGGTTGTTCCGTTAATAAAGACAACTGGTTATGGTAATGTTTTAACCACATCTCAACCGGCGGGATTAAGTTTTCTCCGCGATAAGAGTGATCTAATACGTAGGCCAAAACAGGTACGCAATTTTTGTTTCCCGCCACCACGACAAAAGCATCGTCGGCATTCATAATATAATATAATGTATCAGTACCCAAAACCCCCACTTCGGCACATTTACGGAAGGACATATTTTTTTCTTCAAAAAACAACGATGCGATACGGGACGCTTCGTCCAATGTAACAGATTGGGCGCTCGCCCAACCGGCTGCGCCCATGAGAATTAATATCAATATTTTTTTCATTATCCTGGAATTTGGAAATAGTATCTGACAAAATTAATAAAAATTAATTTGGATTTCCTAATTCCTTACTTTTCTTTTTCCGGATAATCCGGGAGAAGGACTTCCTCTAAAAGCCTTTAAAGACTGTCAGCAGAATATATTAACGCAATTGAAGGACAGCATCCTTAACCCTGCGCATAGCTTCTTTCAGTTTATCGTCGGAAGTAGCGTACGAGAATCGGACGCAACGGTCATCGCCGAATGCCGAACCCTGTACCAGCGCCACATTGGCATCGTAGAGAAAATACATACACATATCCTCCGAATTATCGATCGTGGTCTTTCCGTATGTTTCCGCGAAAGCAGAACCGGCGGGCACATTTTTACCGTAAAGTTCCGATACGTCAGGGAAGAAATAGAAGGCTCCCTGGGGCAGACGTACTTTGAATCCCGGAATTTCATTGAGCAATGCATAGACCATATCTCTTCTTTTCCTGAAAGTTTCCCGCATTCCGATGATATCTTCAGATGTTTTGGGATCCATTTCCATAGCTTTGATGGTAGCACGCTGGGAGATGGAACAGGTAGCCGAAGTTACCTGACCCTGTAATTTCCCACATGCTTTGGCTATGGCGGGAGGAGCTCCGATAAACCCGATCCTCCATCCGGTCATCGCGAAGCCTTTGGCAACACCGTTAACCGTAACGACCTGGTCTTTGATAAAATCGAATTGAGCGATACTTTCATGCTCACCTTCGAAATTAATATGCTCGTATATCTCATCAGCCATAATGGTGATTTGCGGATAATCCCTTATTACTTCTGCGATAGCCCTCAATTCATCTTTCGTGTACAACATTCCGGTCGGATTGGAAGGGCTGCTGAACATGATGAGTTTCGTTTTGGGAGTAATCGCAGTACGGAGTTGTTGCGGCGTGATCTTAAAATCGTTCTCAATACCTGCCTGTACATATATCGGAATTCCATCCGCTACTTTTACTATCTCTTTGTAAGTTACCCAATACGGGACGGGGATGATCACCTCATCGCCCGGATTAACCAGAGACATGACAATCTGGTAAATCGATTGTTTGGCTCCGGTGGAAACCACGATCTGGTCAGCGGTGTAATCGAGGTTATTGTCCCTTTTAAATTTATGACTGATCGCTTTTCGTAATTCGGGATATCCCGGCACCGGAGGATAATGCGACCAATTTTCATCGATAGCTTCTTTCGCATATTCCTTAACTTCTTCCGGTGTATTAAAATCAGGTTCCCCGATACTTAAACTGATAACATCTATCCCTTTTTCCCGCAATTCACGGGCTATGCGGGTCATTGCCAAAGTCTCCGACTCTGACATGTTCCTTACTCTGTCGGCTATTATTTCCATATTGTATTTTTTATGTTTATATCCATAACATGACAGCGCAAAAGTACAAATATATTCAGTTCAACAATGAGCCGTTTTCAGGTAAAAACAAGTAAAAATTTACCTTTTTCAAAAAGGTGTTTTTGTTTAATTTCAAGGGATTAATTCCGCCTCTGTGATCCAATTAATTACTATTTTTGTTTTCTCTTAAAATCCATGCCATGAATAAAAAAAATAAACCGGTAAAAAACATAAAGGTTTCTGATGACATCCTTTTAAAAGAAATGGAATATTCCGATGCACCGGATATTTTCCATACGATTGATTCCCAGAGGAAATATCTGGGCGAATGGTTACCTTTTGTCCATACGACACTAAAAATGGAAGATACCGAAGCTTTTGTCGATTCAGCCCTAAACAGACCGGAAGAATTCAGGGAATATACATTCGTTATCCATTACCGTGACCGTTTTGCAGGATTGGCAGGATTCCGGGACTCTGACCGGTCCAACCAGAGAACAGAGATCGGTTACTGGCTTTCGGAGGATCTGCAAAAAAAAGGGATCGTTACCTCCTCGGTTAAATCATTGATGGATTTCGCTTTTAACGAGCTGGACATGAACCGTATCCAGATCAGATGTGCCGTAGGAAATTATAGAAGCAGCAATATCCCGAAGAACCTGGATTTTAAATTTGAAGGAATCGAAAGGGAAGGAGAAAAAAAATACGACGGCACATTTGCCGATATTGAAGTATATAGTAAACTGAAAAAAGATTACGAATTATAGCCGGAAAGTCATAATTTAGTGAATAAACGGATGAATATATACATTAAATTGTAAAATTTAGGTCAATATTAATTTTTTTTTGCATTTTTAAATGCAAATAATTATAAAATCATTTATTTTTTTCTATCTTTGCAGCGTGTTTTTAAACTCTCTATAATGAAGAACTGTAGCGATTCCCGCATCAAAGTCATTGAAATATCCGAGGAAATATCTTTGAAACAAATTGAATTTTCCGATATATCAATCATTTATTCCATTGTAGAATCACAAAAAGCCTACCAGGGGCGTTGGATTCCTTTCGCGAATTACACGATCGGAAACGAACCGGAACAACTTGTGGTCACCACCATGAATATGGCGGACCTGATTTCCGGGCACATGTTCATGATCAAAAATGAAGACGAGTTCGCCGGCCTTGTAGGGCTGATTAATCTGGACAAAAACAATAAAAAGGCGGAGATCGGCTATTGGATATCCTCTTCCCTGCAGGAAAAAGAAATTGCCGTACGCTCGGTGATCGCCCTGATGGATTTCGCTTATGACGAACTCAGCCTTCACAAAATCCATATCAAATGTCCTGTGGGAAACTATACGGTGAGCCATATTCCACGGCAGATCGGTTATTATTTCGAAGGCATCGACCGTGCCGGCGAACTAATGCCGGATAACACTTTCGTGGATCTGGAGATATACGGAATGTTAAAGAGCGACTACGACAAGATGAAGTGGGAGCAGTAGCATTTGATATTATAAGATAGTTTCCGTATATTTGCATTTCCAATTTATTTTTATGAAAAGATACTTACTGGTTTCAGCACTTATACTGTGGGCAAACATTTCTTTTACCCAACCGGATTATGGTGCGAAAACCGTTTTATATCTTATTCCTTTTTACAGCAACGAGATTGAGGAAGTCAATGCACGCAAATTTACTTCGGATGATGATATTTACGCCGTACCTGCTTTCCAGCTCACAGCTTTCTGGGAAGGCGCGCAGATAGCCCTGAAAGAGTTTGACGACGAAGGAGTCAGGTTAAATATAATCGTCAGGGATGTCGTGGATGATGCCGCGAAACTGACGGCAATCATGGAAGATTCCGTCCTGATGCAAAAAGTGGACCTGATCATCGGCCCCTTCTACAGCAGGATGTTTGAAATTGCGGCCCGGTATGCCTTGAAGTACCGGATCCCTATTCTCAACCCTTTTTCCAACAGAAGGGATTTTTTATTAAATAACGAATATGTCTATAAACTGATACCTTCACCGGAAGCGCGGCCGAATATCCTTTCGAAACTGTTGATGGAGCAGTATGAAGATTACGAACTTTTCTTCTGGGTGGACGAAACCGGCTCAAAAGAAACCAGATTATACGAAAAGATTTTCCGGGAGGACTCGATCCCGTACCAAAAAATTCCATTTAGCACAGGTGTTTCGGCTCTGACAGCCAAACTTATTCCCGGTAAGCAAAATATCGTGATCACATACGCGCAATCGCACGCCGCCGTAATCAACAATTTCCGGAATCTTGTAACGAAAAAAGATCTCCCCCTGCTTTCAATGCTAATCCCGGAAACGTGGCTTATTGAGATCTCCACGGAAATGGAGAATTTCAATAAGTTGGAAGCTTATTACTTTTCCAATTATTACGTTGACCGTAAGGATGATAAAACCATTTATTTCGAAAGTGAATTTATCGACCAATTCCATTCGCCACCCGATATTTTGCGTTTTTCTTATCAGGGATACGACATTACCCGGTTCTTCATCCAATATCTTTTGCATGGTTTCGATCGCAATAAATTCAATTACCACCCCTTATCCCTGGATTTTGATTTCCGGAAAACGGAAAACGGAGGTTACGAGAACCAGAGATCCCGGCTATTGCAATTGAAGGATTATGAAATAATTGAGATCAGGCGTCCACATTAATGACGACCCTGACTGACCTATATTTTTTATCAGACTGAAAATCAGTAATAATATCTTTCAGCACAAGCTTCCGGCTTTCCAAAGTTTCATTTTTATCCAGTTTTATCCAGATATCTTTCAGATAAAGATTTTGGATTCGTGATACAAGAGGATATTCCGGACCTAATACCCTGGACGGGAATGAACGGTACAGGGTTTCAGCCAGAACCCGGGCAGCTTCGTTCAGGAAAACTTCATCCTTGTGTTTTAAAGTGAGTTTGATAAGACGGCAATAAGGCGGATAATGAAATTGTTTCCGCTCGGCGATCTGATTCCGGTACATCGCCTCATAATCATTGGCAACTACATACTGTAGCGCGGGATGGGAAGGATTATAACTTTGGATGATCACTTTGCCGGGGATATCTTTTCTTCCGGCACGGCCGCTCACCTGCGCCATTACCTGGAAAGCCCTTTCAAAAGAACGGAAATCCGGGTAAGAAATAAGATTGTCGGCATTTAGTATTCCCACAACACTGACCCTGTCAAAATCCAGACCTTTGGTTACCATTTGAGTGCCTACCAGTATATCGGTCTTATGATGCTCAAAATCCTGAATAATCCTTTGGTAAGAAGATTTGGAACGGGTCGTATCGAGATCCATCCGGGCAATCTTAGCGCCGGGGAATACTTCCTGTAAAGACTCTTCCACTTTCTCGGTCCCGAAACCTTTCATTTCAATATCCTTACTTCCACACTCCGGACATTGATCGGGAACTTCGATCGCATAACCGCAGTAGTGGCATTTCAATACATTACTTTTTTTGTGATACGTTAAGGTCACATCGCAATGCCGGCACATAGGCATCGACTGGCACGTATTGCAAAAAAGCCGTAATGAGAAACCGCGTCTATTCTGGAAAAGAATCACCTGTTCATCTTTACGGAGAGCTTCCCCGATATGGTCGAGCAGGAATTGTGAAAAATGGCCCGTCATTTTCTTTTGGCGCAGGCTTTCCACCATATCGACCACCCAAACCTCGGGAAGACGGCTTTCCGCGTATCTTTCCTTTAATTCGACATAGCCATATTTATGATGCAGTGCATTATAGTAACTTTCCAATGAAGGAGTGGCGGTTCCCAATAACGTGTAACCCTGATGGATCCGGCTCAATACCAACGCTCCGTCCCTGGCATGATAGCGTGGCGCCGGATCATATTGCTTATAGGAAGGATCATGCTCTTCATCCACAATGATAAGTCCCAGGTCTTGATAAGGTAGTAGCAGGGCGGAACGTGCACCCAGAATAAGCTGGTATTTACCCTCCTTACCGGGTTCATGATGAAGCACCCTGTTCCATATCTCCACCCGCTCATATTCGTTAAACCGGGAATGGTAGACTCCTACCCTGTCGCCAAAATACTTCCGGAGCCGGTTGACGATCTGGGAAGTAAGGGCTATTTCCGGCAACAGGTACAATACCTGTTTACCTTCCGAAATCACCTGGTCAATCAATTTAATATAGATCTCCGTTTTTCCGCTTCCGGTAACTCCGTGTAATAATACGGCCGGAAAATCCTTCCACTGTTCTTTTACAGAATCCATCGCCTTTTCCTGGGGAGGAGAAAGACGGATACTTTCGGCAGATACTTCCGCCCCATATTCAGCAAGGCGGCTCACCTTCACTTCCTTGATTTCAAGTATACCTTTTTCTACCAGACTATTTAACCGGGAAGGGGAAAAATTACTCTTATGCAGGAAATCTTTTTTGGATATCGGGGTCGTCAGGTCCGGCCGGTCATGAGAAGTTTTTTCCTGTAACTGCATAAAAAAAGAGATGAGAAGATCCACCTGACCGGCATTTCTTTTGGATTTTTCGAGGGAACCGATCAACTCGTAAAAATCCTCCTGCCGTGTATAGGGATCAGCCAGGGAGATATAAGTTTCCGATTTGGATTTATACGGATCACGAATCTCTTCATCCGTAAGGATAATTCCTTTTTCCACCAATGTTTTGATGACCGGAATAACTTTTTTAATGGATACGGTCCCGGATACTTCTTCCACGGTCATGGTATGCCGGGTAGAAAGAGATTCGATAATGGCGATCTCCTTCTCATTGAGTGAGGTGAGATCGCCGTTATATTCAGGATGAAGAATGATTTTGGTTTCACTGGCGATCTTTAAAGCCGACGGCAGCGACACATTCATTACCTCACCCAATGTGCACATATAATATTCCGAAAGCCATTGCCAAAACCGGTATTGTTTTGGAGTAATGACAGGAGTCTCATCGATCGTATCGATGATATATTTGGTGGTAAGCTGCGCAGGAACGTCATGATGAACCTTGATGATGATGCCGGAATACAACTTACTTCTTCCGAAAGGCACGATTACCCTTATTCCGAAATCAAGTGTCTTCGGATAATCATGGGGTATCCTGTATGTAAATAAACCGGAAAGCGGTAAGGGCAAAAGAACATCAACAAAAAAGGTTTTACGCTCCATGGTAAAACGATCATTTCCCAATATAGGCAACCAGGTCTAATATCCTTTGTGAATAACCCATTTCATTATCGTACCAGGATACCAACTTTACAAAAGTCGGATTAAGCATGATCCCGGCATTGGCATCGAAAATGGAAGATCTTGTATCCCCGATAAAATCTGAGGAAACCACATCATCTTCCGTATATCCGAGAATTCCTTTCAGTTCATTTTCGGAGGCCCGTTTGATCACCGCCCTGATCTCTTCATAACTGGTTTCTTTTTCCAATTTGCATGTCAGGTCTACCACGGATACGTCCAGTGTAGGCACCCTGAACGACATACCGGTCAATCGTCCTTTTAACTCCGGTAATACTTTTGTAACTGCTTTAGCCGCTCCGGTGGATGAAGGTATGATATTGCCGGAAGCGGCCCTACCGCCACGCCAATCTTTATGAGAAGGTCCATCTACGGTTTTTTGTGTTGCTGTGATCGCGTGAACAGTCGTCATAAGACCTTCGGCCAATCCGAAATTGTCATGGATGACTTTCGTGATCGGAGCTAAACAGTTGGTAGTACAGGAAGCATTCGAAACAATCGTCTGTCCGGCATATTTAGTATGATTCACGCCCATCACGAACATCGGCACATCATCTTTGGAAGGCGCTGACAAAACCACTTTTTTAGCTCCGGCCAAAAGATGTTTTGACGCTTTTTCTTCGGTCAAAAACAAGCCGGTAGATTCTACCACGCATTCCGCTCCGACTTCATTCCATTTCAAATTAGCGGGATCACTCTCAGCAGTAACCCTTATCGGCGAACCATTTACGATGAGTGTATTGTCTTTTACTTCAACGGTACCTTTAAATCTTCCGTGAACAGAATCATATTTAAGCATGTACGCCATGTAGTCCACATCCAGTAAGTCATTGATAGCCACTACCTGTAAATTATCTCTTTCCAGAGAAGCCCGGAAAACCAATCTTCCGATCCTTCCGAATCCATTTATACCTATTTTAATCTTTTCCATAATGATTTGATTTTTATATAGTTAAAATATTAAATATGACTCTGCAAATGTAACAAATATTATGAGGTAAAGTTTGTATTTAAAAAATAAACTGATACAGGTAAGTAAAACTCATATAATATGAATTCACAGCCTATTATGGGTTCCTTCTTCAATAGCTAAGCATCAGGGGTGAACCATAAAAAGGTTCTGTACCCGATGACTTCGACGGGTTCCGTTAACGGGTAAAACAGCCGCATTAGTTTTTGGTCGATAAAATATCTGCAAAAGCATGTTCTTCAACGGCCGCGGAAACCGGTATTATCTCTTAGTATTTCTGGGTTCCTTGGTATTCACCGGTCTGGTAGCAGGTCTCGAAGAATTGCGGTCATCAGCGGGCTTGGTCAGATCAGGCTTATTATCCGGCCGGGAAGACGGACTGGGCTGGGTAGAGGGACCGTCGGGATAACCCGGCGGACGTCCCGGTCTTTCCGGAGGTGTCGGTTCCTGGGGTTGTTCCGGCGGATCGGGCCGGTGCGGCGGACGGGAAGGAGGATATATCGGACGGCCCGGCGGAGGAAGTATGACTGGAGGCGGAGGAGCGACATACATCACATCTTCATAAAGAAATTCATATCCCGTCAGGTAATCGTTCACAAATTGAATGGCGTACACATCCCCTCCGGAAGTCCGGTATTGTAACACTTCCTGGAATCCATTTTCTGTTTGCGCAGTAGACAATACACGATCCGGAGCGCCCAGTATATTTCTTACCTGAGCTTTGGTCATACCGGTTGTAACCTGGCTAATGTCCACACTCCGGAAAGCGCTGCAACCTGTTATTGCTAGGGCTATAACCACGAAAAAAATTATCTTTTTCACGTTGTAAAATTTAATATTATTAATATTACATTAACAAACACAACATCTCTTGGTTGATTTCCATGAGAGAAATAAAGCAAATATACTTATAATTATTTATTACGCAACCAAACTGCTATAGCCTCCGGATCAAGTACATCGAAAAGTTGTAAAATAACAACAACCAACAATATAAGCATTATATACCTGATAAACGGTGCACCTTTTTTAATGGCGATCAGAGCTCCGACCTGTGCGCCGATAATATTACCGATAGCATGAATTAACCCGTAAGTCCAGTTCACATTTCCTTCAAAAGCGAAAACGGCCAGTGAAAAAGGAATATAAACCAATACCAGGAAATTTTTGATGGCATTAGCTTTAAGCAATTCATTTCCGGTCCCGATTATCAGGGCGAACAGGATCATATATCCTACGGCAACATGAATAAATCCCCCGTAAATCCCGATCAGGAAAAAAATCATATAATGCCAGAAACGAAGCGGTTTCCGTATCAGGTTCTCCTGTTCTTTCAGCCATTTATCAGGCTTTACCAATAATAGAATCGCGAATACGATTACGACGATCCCAAAGATGTAATTGAAATAAGTATTGGAAATCAGATTAGCCAGGAAAGCACCGAGTACCGCACCCGGAATAATGGGAATGGCAAGCCTTAACGCCTTATTCCAGTCGATCATTTTCTTCCGGGAGAAATTGATGACGGCGGTCATATTCTGCAAAAGAACGGCAACTCTGTTAGTCCCGTTGGCTACGACGGGCGGTAATCCGAAAAACATAAAAACAGAAAGGGAGATGATCGTACCACCTCCCGCAAGTGTATTTATAAATCCGACAAAAAGTCCGGATATAATGAGCATTAAGGCATGAATCCAGGTAAGATCCATAAGTACCTTACTTAAGATTCAATATTCTGCGATTCCCCCTCTTCGCTTTCCACGAGCTGTTTATCAATGAAAATACGGCCGCAGGCTTCACACACGATAATTTTTTTGTGTAGACGGATATCCAGTTGGCGCTGTGGAGGGATCATGCTGAAACAACCGCCGCATGCGTCCCTGTCGATTTGCACGATAGCCAAACCGTTACGGGCATTTTTCCGGATCCTTTCAAAAGCGCTCAAAAGCCTGTCTTCCACTTTGGACTCCAGCACGGCTGCCTGTTCGATCAATTCTTTCTCTTCTTTTTCAGTATCGGAAATAATATCTTCCAGCTCATCTTTCTTTTGTTGCAGAATATCACTGATCTCGTTCAATTTGTTTTCAAATTCTACGATATCATCTTTCTTAGTGGTAATTTCCGCCTGAAATTTACCTTTCCGTTTTTCCGACACCTGTATCTCCAGTTTCTGGTATTCGATCTCTTTCGTTAAGGATTCGTACTCCCTGTTGTTTCTTACATTATTCTGCTGCTCTTCGTATCTTTTGATCAGGGTCTGGGAATCCTTTACTTTATTGTCTTCCGCCGTAATATTCTCTTCCAGTTCACTGATGTCGTCCGTATATTTCGCGATACGGGTTTTCATGCCTTCCAACGCGTCTTCCAGGTCCCTTACCTCATCAGGTAATTCACCCCGGATCACCCTGATCCTGTCAATTTTAGACCAGATTTGTTGTAGATTATATAATGAAAGGAGTTTTTGAGAGATCGGCGTTTCCTCATTAAATTCCTCTCCGGCCTGCAGGATCGTATCTGTTTCCGTACTCTCCGATATATTTCCGGATCCGTTTTCCGGATTCGTTACAGTATTCTCCTGATCCAATTGTGAAGAAACTGCATTTTCCACTTCTTTTTTCTTTGCCATAATATTATTTTAAAGACCAGATAATCAATTTTATATAGAATAAATCCCTAATTTTTCCACTTTAGAAAGTGAAACTGCAAAATTACTAAAATTTTCCTTTACTTCCTTATAAATAATTTCCCTAATATAATGCTCCCCTTCATAGTGCCCAATATCCGCTATAATCATTTGATTTTCAGGAATTAAAAAGTCATGATACTTAATATCCCCGGTTACATAGGCATCCGCACCTCCGGCCATCGCCGCGTGTATCAGGGAACTACCTCCCCCACCGCATACGGCTACTTTGTCGATTCTACGATTCAACGTTCCGGAATAACGGATATGGTTCACTTCCATTTTATCTTTCACATATTTAAAGAAATCAGCCTGCTCCATCGGAACCGGCAACCGTCCGATACGCCCCAATCCCACTTCCCGGCTTTTATTTTCCAGTTTCAAAATATCGAAAGCCGGTTCTTCATACGGATGATTCCGGTACAATGTTTCAACCACAATACGTTGGATAGCCGCGGGAAAGATCATTTCCACCCTCTCCTCTTCCACTTCTTCGATCTGCAACGGCTGTCCTATATAAGGCCGCGCGTCCGGTAAAGGTTTAAAACTACCCGATCCTTCAACTGAATAACTGCAATTTTCATATTTACCCATGATGCCGCAACCTACTGAAAAAAGCGCATCTTTCACTTTTCCGGAATCCTGCGGCGGAACAAAAAAAACAATCTTCCGGTATAGCGATTCTTTGGGCGACAGAACAGAACATTCTTTGAGGCCCAGTTTGGCAGCGAACACATCATTCCCGCCGCCAACGGCACTATCAATATTAGTATGCATGGCGTATACCACCATTTTATTTTCGATAGCTTTACAAATAATTCTGCCGGGGCGATCCACAGGCTCTATTTTTTTAATTCCCGCCCTCAACAAAGGATGATGAGAAATAATAAGATTCGCATTCAGGGATTTCGCTTCCTCGAGTATTTCAAGGGACGGATCGAAACAGACCATTACGCCGGTAACTTCCTGTTCTTTATTCCCGCATTGAACACCGCAATTATCATATTCTTCCTGTAAATAAAGGGGAAATCTTTTCTCCAGCCGTGCCAGGACTTCTTTAATTTTCATCTGATCTTTTTTAGAATCCAAAAATACAACTTTTTTGCCATTTCCGGACTTAATATGGAGTTCCGTATAGTGGATTAATCCTTATTTTGAACAGATTTCTTCACAAACCGATGTCACTTTAAGTAAAACAAAAATTACGGTATTTTATTTGTAGTAATTGAAATATTTTGATTATCTTTGCCGCCTGTTTCAAACCCGGATGGCGGAATGGTAGACGCGCTACATTCAGGTTGTAGTGTCCTCAGGATGTGCAAGTTCGAGTCTTGTTCCGGGTACAACGAAAAACGCTGACCTACTTTAGGGGTCAGCGTTTTTTTATATACACTCCCACTTTTCTATAATCATTCATAGCTAAATACGATTTTACAGTAAGCTGCCCTATTCATATTTTGTATCAAACACACCATGACGTTTCTCCGGGGCAGGCATTTTCCCGGTGAATGATCTTAAGTTTAACTCAAATAAATATTCCCAAGAATCCTGGTGATCGTATTATCAATACTTCAGAATAGAATTATGAAGGAAAATGGCTTCGTCTTGTCAACTTAAGAGATCAATATTCTATGATGTCTGAATTATTGACTTATTATCCAAGTGAATATTGAAAAGGAATGAGCAAGATAAAATAAATATGAAATTCCCACTTGTTTACAGAATTAATATATAGTTTTGTACAATAAAAATTAATTAATAAAGTAAAATTAAATAAATAATGATAAAAATTAAAATGTTTTTGCTGGCAATTATCGCTTCGGCAACAGTCTTTACCGCAAAGGCCCAAGATGACAGACCTATAACCGTAGACCAGCTTCCGGCTGCTTCCCGCGAATTTCTCAATACCTATTTCAAAGGTGTGGAAGTTTCATACGCCACTGTCGATGATGACGGTTATTTCGGTAAATCTTATGAAGTGAACCTTATGGGCGGAACTCAGATTGAATTCGGTCCGGACGGTTCCTGGAAAGAAGTGGACTGCAGGCACAACGCGGTTCCCGCAGGTATTATACCGGAAAAGATAGAGAATTATGTAAAACAGAATTACAGCGGACAGATCGTAACCAAAATTGACAAGGGCAGGCGTGATTATGAGATCGAACTCGGAAATGGTCTTGAAATCAAATTCGACCTTAATTTCAACTTCCTCGGTTATGAGCACTAAGCCCTATGTATTATATTAACTATTAAAATTAAAACAATATGAAAAAGATTTTTTTTATACCGATCCTGATTGCGGCACTGGCATTCACCGGTTGCAATAAAGACAACACCGGCGACGGTTACATAGGTACTACCGTAACGGAGGAAATGCAAACCGCATTCACAGCTTTATATCCCGACGCTTCCGGTGTGACCTGGGCGAAGAATGGGAATTATTTTGTTGCGGATTTTACCCGTACCGACATGAACGTGGGAGCCGAAGCATGGTTTACCGCCGCTGCCCAATGGCAGATGACCGTAACGGACGTATCATTTAACAGCATACCGCAGGCAGTGAGAGATGCTTTTAACGCAGGCGAGTACGCTTCATGGCGCGTGGAAGATGTGGACATGATCGAACGAACCGGACTCGAAACTATTTACGTAATTGAAGTCGAGAACGGGAATCTGGAATATGACCTTTATTATACAGCAGAAGGAATCCTGATCAAAGCCGAAGCTGATACTGATGGTAACGACGATTCTTCGAATTATATTCCGGGCACAATTTCCGAAACAATACAAGCCTATATTAACACAAATTACCCGGGCGCGAGAATTGTCGAAATAGACCGGGAATATAACAGCATCGAAGTAGATATCATCCATAACGGCATTCATTTGGAACTCACCTTTTCTAATGCGGAAGTGTGGCAAATGACTGTAACTGACATGCATTATAACAGCTTGCCGCAGACAGTAAGAAACGCCTTTAATACAAGCGAATACGCATCATGGCGTGTTGAAGACGTGGAAATGGTCGAACGTAACGGAAGGGAAACGGTTTATGTATTGGAAGTGGAACAAGGCGATAATGAGGTTGAACTCCATTTCACCGCTGACGGTACTCTTATCAATGTAATCAGCGACGACGACCATGACAACGGATCTTCAGGCCAAATTCCGGAAGCGGTTACCGCAGCCATCAACGCCTACATCTCCGCCAATTATCCGAATGCGAGAATCATCAAGACCGAGCGGGAAGACCACGAAATTGAAGTAAAGATCATGGATGGCACAACAGAGAGGGAACTGCACTTCTCGACCACCGGCCAGTGGCAATACACGAAAACCGAAATGAGGCGCCACCAATTACCGCAGGATATTCTCAATGCCTTTAATGCGTCCGCATACGCAATATATCCGATAGACGATATCGATTTTTACAACACACCCGCCGAAGATTTTTATATATTCGAACTGGATGCTCAACCGAGAGATATTAAAATCAAGATTTTAACATCGGGAGCCATTGAGGTAGTCAATAACAACTTCATGGGATAGACCCGCAATTCGCGTATCCTTATAAAGAGACTGTTCCAAAGTAGTTCGGTCTCTTTTTTTTCACCGATCAGCATTTATACCGCCGGCTATAATCCGGATTATTATTCTTTCCCTATACACATCACGATCTCTCCTTTAACTCCTTTTTCGCTAAAATGTGACAGGGCATCTGCTACCGTTCCCCGGAAATTTTCCTCATGCATTTTGGTCAATTCCCGTGAAACGGAAATTTTCCGCTCGTTACCGAGGATCGCACCCATCATCTCCAATGTTTTAACCAGCCTGTGGGGTGATTCATAAAAAACAACCGTACAATCCATCTCAGCAAATTTTTGTATAGCTGATTGCTTGCCTTTTTTATGCGGCAGGAATCCGTGAAAATAAAAACTGTCGGTAGGGAAACCCGAATTGATAAGCGCCGGAACAAATGCCGTAGCTCCGGGCAGGCATTCTATCTCTATTCCCTGACTTAACGCTTCCCGGACCAGGAGAAATCCGGGATCCGATATTCCGGGGGTTCCGGCATCACTGGTCAATCCGACGGAGTTAGCGTTTTTGATCATATTGACGATATTGTTGACCTGCTTATGCTCATTGAAAATATGATAAGGTACGCATTTGTTCGTAATATCATAATTTTTCAACAGATTTCCGGTAGTACGGGTATCTTCACAAAGAATAAAATCCACCTCTTTCAATATTCTCAGGGCACGAAGTGTAATATCCTCCATATTTCCTACAGGCGTAGGGATAATATATAGTTTCATATCCAAATTTATTAATCAGAAAATCAATGCCGCATAAATTCTTCCGTAGCTGAAATAAGAAGTTTGACCATATCTTCCCATTTTGAAAGAGAACATCTTTCACCGGTATCGGTATATTCATGATATCCGCCGTAACCACCTCCTATCGTGTAAATAAACAGGGCGGGAACATCTTTTTGGGTAAAGGGATAATGATCGCTATTAGCAGCATTCGAACGATTTTTCACTTCTGGAACCGCATTACTCCTCAGATTGGTTCTTACTAAAATTTCATAAAATTCTCCCGGAATACCCTCTTTTCCATTTACGACCATGATCCCGTCATCTCCACCGCAAAACATATCTATATTAACCAATAATTTGATCTTATCCAATGCGATCAAAGGATCATTCAGAAAATAAGCGGAGCCTCTCAGGCCGGCCTCTTCCCCGCTAAAAAGGAGGAATACCATAGAGTAAGGGGCAGGATTTTCATGGTAATATTTTGCGAGGTTCATTACGGTCGCCGTGCCGCTGGCATTATCGTGGGCACCCGGAAATATGACGGTTTCGCCCATACTACCGATATGATCATAATGGGCGGTAAATACGATAAAACTGTCGGGTTCCAGTTTACCGGGAACTATAGCCGCTATATTTTGGGTTTGATGAAGGTTCAGCTTATTGGAAAAAAAGACATCCACTGTTTTAATTTTCTCCTGATCCGGTAAGATGACATAAACAAGTGCATAATCACGTTCGTAATGGGTCATGCTGAGTCCTATGACCGGCAATTCTTCCGTCGTGATCAATAGTCCCGGTGAAGAAAAAATATTGGTCCGCCCTATCTTCATCATTTCCAATAAGAAATTCACCGTCTGCAGATCTTTACTTTCCTTCGGACGGTAATTAACCATGTCGATCACGACAAAATGATCCCGGAATTTCTTCTGATTCTTCTTTAAAAATCTATCCAGTTTACGATCATCCAGCAGCAGTGCCGGATCAAAATAGATTACGGGAATATTGTTTTGCTGTATGGATCTGGAAAAAGGATATATCCGGAATGCCGTAAAAGGATCAAGTTGTTTTCCATTGACTGAAACCCGTACTTCGCCTTCCATAGCGAAAGCCGGAAATTGATAAGACTGGTAGTAATTATCTCCCAAAGGTTTTATATTCAAATCCGTAAACTGCTGTCTGATATAGGCGGCCGCAATACTGTCACCCCGGTATGAATATCCTCTTCCGTACATGGCAGGAGAAGCCAGATCCGTAATATACCTGCGGGCCAGAATACTATCCTGGGCATGAATTACCGGACCGGATAACCATAATAAATTGAAAAAGAGCAAATACCATATTTTTTTATACATAATTTTATTTCTTAAAAACCGTTATTTACTTCGACCGTTTTATTGATCTGATTAGGTCATTGCAAAAATAACCAATTATATCCTACCGGAAAATTACTACTGAAAAAACTTGTATTTTTGTATTATTAATTTCTTAATTTCGTGATGAAAAAAACACTCTTCTTAATAATTCTGATCTCGATATTTTTATTGTTTTGTCCTGCACTTAAATCTCAGAATGACACGGTCGCGGGAAAAAGGGATTCCATGATCAATATCGAACCGGATACTGCCCATAGCTTCATAACTCTCCCTGAAAATACTCTGCCGGGCCCGGAGATGAATACTATTACTTTACCTTTTCAACCAGGATATGAATGGATATCGTACCGGATGAAAGTCAACATGGAGCTCGACAATAATAAACGTTCCGTACAGCTTTTTTTTGTAAACCGCATAGACAGTATTATTTATCTCAATCTCCATATCGCGGGAATTGAACTGGCGAGACTGGTGATGACCCCGCAAGAGATCACTTTCGTGAATAAACTGGAACAGGAATATTACCAGGGCGATCCCCGTTTCCTGGGTGAATTATTAGGGATCCCGATAGATTTTTATATTTTCCAATCACTTTTTAACGGTATGGATTTTAAAGATTTCGAATCGAACCCTGCCATTGTCGAAAATGAAACCGAAGTCCGGCTGGTATATCCGCAAAGGTGTCACAGTCTTAACAATTACTGTATAGAACAGATACTTACATTAAACAACAGTCATCTTATCCGGCAGAACCATATCTCATTGCAAAACATCAACCACGCTTTATTGATCAACTATGACCGATATTCTTTGACGGATTCGACCTCTTTCTTCAATACGATGACCATTCAACTGCCGCACCTGAAAAATTTTAAGGCGGAAGCCGAACTGAAGAACCTTAAATTCAACACTCCGGGACCTACCGGTATTAAAATTCCAAACAGCTTCACCCCGATGGACATCATGCCTATTAAGCCGGAATGACAGTAATTTTAAGCGAAGATATTAAATCCTTTGCCGGAAAAGTGGGATTTACCCAATGCGGTATTGCAGAAGCCGTTCTCATGGAAAAAGAGCGGTTTCGTTTTGAAGCCATGATCCGGGAAGGTTACCATGCGAATCTGGATTATCTCGCCCGGAATATTCCGCAACGGTTTAATCCCGAATTACTATTACCCGGCTGCAGAAGTATTATCGTTTGCCTTTATCATTATAATACGCCTTCCCTCGATAGTGACTTCAGGATAGCCAGATATGCTTTAATGGACGATTACCATATTTTCCTGAAAAAGAAACTAAAAGAAATCACGGAATTTATAAGAGGCAAACAGCCGGAAGCTAAATTTAAAATTACGGTAGACACATCTCCCATATCGGAAAAGAACTGGGCGGTGAAGGCAGGACTGGGAACTATCGGGAAAAATTCCCTTTTCAGGAGTGAGTCAGGTTCTTTTTGCCTGATAGGATTAATATTGACTGACCTCGTTCTGGATTATGACCGGGTTTTATCCGGACAAGAATGCGGTACCTGCACCCGTTGTATGGACGCCTGCCCGGCAAAAGCCATAGAAGAGCCGTATAAAGTAAATATATCCCGGTGTATTTCATACCATACTACCACTAAAGGAACTTCTTCCGCAGAATACTGCCTGGATGAAGCTCCCTGGATATTCGGCTGCGATATTTGCCAGGAAGTATGCCCGCACAACGCATCTGCCGTGCCCAATCCTGATGCGGTTCGTCATTTTTCCCTATTTTTGCATTTTAAAAATAAGGATTTTGAACAATTGAATCCCGATACTTTCAATCGGTTTTTCGCCAATAATTGCATTAAGAGGGGCGGATATGAAAAACTGGCAGGGGAAATAAAAAGGGTTCAGAAATATAATAGCGGAAAAAAATAAAATATAATCCATGCGTACCCAGGACGAACTTTTGACCTTAGCCAGATGTGTAATACAGGAAGAGGCTGACGCCCTCATCAAAGTAAAAGAACTGATCAGCCGTGATTTCGTCGAATCCCTCGAAGTAATACTACAATCCAAAGGAAGACTGATTGTCAGCGGAATAGGGAAAAGCGCCATTATTGCCCAAAAGATGGTGGCGACTTTCAATTCCACAGGTACTCCGGCCATTTTCATGCATGCCGCAGATGCCATACACGGTGACCTCGGCATTATCCAACCGGAAGACGTGGTACTGTGTCTCTCAAAAAGCGGCAATACTCCGGAAATATCGGTACTGGTACCTTTTTTAAAAAGAAGTGGCAACACTCTGATCGCCATGGCGGGAAATCCCGATTCTTTCCTGGCGAAAGAAGCGGATTATTTTCTTAATTGTTCGGTTGATAAAGAAGCATGCCCCAATAACCTGGCTCCCACATCGAGCTCTACGGTCCAGCTTGCTTTGGGAGATGCCATGGCCAGTTGCCTGATCGAAATGCGCGGTTTTACCCCGGAAGATTTTGCCCGGTATCATCCGGGAGGAATTTTAGGTAAAAGATTGTATCTTAAGGTTACCGACCTATACAAACAAAATGCCCGGCCGGAAGTATCGCCGGAAGATCCCCTGAGGGAAGTGATACTGGAAATCTCCGGTAAACGCCTCGGAGTTACGGCAGTGATCAAAGATAATCAACTGATCGGAGCGATTACCGACGGTGATTTGAGAAGGATGTTACAGCAGGAAAAAGATTACACTCACCTTAAAGCCGGGGATATCATGACCCAAAAACCGAAAATGATCCAAAATGATACCCTTGCGGTCGAAGCCCTCGAATTGATGAAAAAATCAAACATCACCAATCTCTTTGTTGTTAATAATGACAATCAATATTTAGGAGTCATCCATATGCATGACATCCTCAGGGAAGGGATTTATTAATTTAATTTTATCAAAGTGGCTATTAACAACCGGGAAAAAGGGATCTACAGGGTTACTTTTATCGGATTGATCGTCAATTTTTTATTATCCGTTTTCAAATTCATTACCGGAGTTGCCGGTAGAAGCAGTGCTATGGTTGCCGATGCGGTCCATTCATTATCAGACCTGGTCAGCGATTGTATCGTGATCTGTTTCGTCAAAATATCCTCCAGACAACGTGATGCGGACCATCCTTACGGGCATGGAAAATACGAAACTTTAGCCACCATGATCATCGCCCTCATATTGCTGGGAGTCGGAGCCGTTCTTTTACTGAAGAGTATCAATCTTATTATGGAAATCAGTAACGGTACAATCATACCCCGTCCGGGAATCATCGCCTTTATAGCAGCCGCTGTTTCCATTGTGGTCAAAGAGGTTCTATACTGGTATACTTTTCTGGCCGGGAAAAAATTATCAAGCAAAGTCCTGGTAGCCAATGCCTGGCACCACCGTTCCGACGCACTTTCCTCCATCGGTACCCTTATCGGGGTAGGCGGTGCATACTTTTTAGGGGAAAAATGGAGGATATTGGATCCTATCGCCGCCGTAATTGTCAGTGTTTTGATCATTAAAGTCTCTGTGGATATGATTCTTCCTTGTATCAATGAATTAATGGAAAAAGCGTTACCTGCGGAAAAACAAAAAGAAATACTGGAGATCATTATGGAAGAAAGCTCTGTAAAAGATCCCCATAATTTAAAGACCCGGTCTATCGGTAACAATATTGCTATTGAAGTGCATATACGACTTAACGGCGAAATGACCGTTACGGAATCCCATCAAATTACCGTAAAAATAGAGAATCGTTTAAAAGAAAAATATGGTGATAACACGTTAGTCATTATACATGTAGAACCTATAAAATAAAATTTATCACTGACGAACATCATTTTATGTCTTATCTTTGCAATCATTAATACAGACCATGAAGACAAAAATGCTGATATGCCAAAGCTGCGGAATGCCTATTGAAAAAGATCCTAAAGGCGGAGGGACCCATAAAGACGGATCCAGGACTACGCAATATTGCAGTTCCTGCTATAAAAAGGGAGAATTTACTTTCAATGGAAACCTGGCGGATTTTAAAGATCTATTCCGCGGTATGCTCATCCAAAGCGGTAACTCGAAGATCACCGCCTGGTGGTTTACCAGAAAACTTAAAAATCTGGAAAGGTGGAAAGGTAAGAAATAATTATTTTTTATCCTTGTCCTTTTTTATCTTCGCTTTGTGTTCCAGTCCCATCACATACGTGCGATCGATATTATTTCCCGTGACTTTCAGATCAACAATACCGTATTTTTCGCTTTTGGCAAGTTTAGGCAATTTCACGGATATGGTTTGTTCACCGGCTTTCAGTTTCACATTTTTACTGACCGGCTTTTGAGTTCCGCGTAATTGCGCAGTAATCGTCACCGGGATTTCCTGGTCAGCCTTGATCTTTATATCAGCGGGAACACCCTGCGACACATAAGAAGCAAAAGTAACATCCAATTTTTGCTGACCTTTCACAGACTGGGATTCGTTCAACAGGTTATATGCTTTTAAGAAATCGGTAATACCATAACCCAAAGAATCATCAGGATGGGATGCCTGATTTCCGCTTTTCCTGATGGCATCCATAACCTCCATATTGTCGATATTGGGAAATGCCTGCCATAAACAGGCTACCATTCCCGACAATAGAGGAGAAGCGAAAGAAGTTCCGTTCGCCCTCACGGTTCTGCCGCCCGGACTTGCCACATCAGTCAGAAAACCTACCGCACACGCATCCGGTTTGATACGGCCGTCCGCCGTAGGACCAAAAGAGCTGAAATTGGCTTTTTTACCTTTTTTATCTACTGCGCCTACGGCAAGTATATCACGCGCATCGGCGGGACTTCCGATATATCTCCATCCTCCCCTTCCTTCGTTGCCCGCACTGTTACATACGATCATTCCCTTACCGGCGGCAATGGTCGCCGCACGGGAAGCACGGCTGGTGATACCATTCAGACTTCGGTAATTACGTCTTTGCAACGTATCGTCGAATCTGGTATATCCCAAAGAAGAATTTAAAACGCCACATCCTAAACTGTCGGCCCATTCGATACCCGCTACCCAGTTATCCTCTTCGATCACATTTTCACTGCGTCCGTCTTCGGTTTTGGCCACGTATACCATTACATTAGGTGCGCTTCCCACCAATTCTCCCGGAATATCGGAAGCAATACAAGACAACACCATTGTTCCATGGCTTTCTTTCCTGAAGGGACTCTGCGCAGGCTGTACGAAATTCCTGGCACCGAGTAATCTGTTATTTTTCCTTAAAATATCGAAATGACGGATTGAATCCACATTGTGGAATCCTCCATCCATGATCATCATCACCATACCTTCCCCTTTATATCCTAACCGGTGCAGCCAATGTACATTATTGAGCCTTATCTGTTCCTCTCCCTTACCATATTGCAACTCTTCAAAGGGTGTGGTGGCAGGTATTACAGGAGAACCGGCAGGTGTGTAAGTATAACGGCCGGAAAAGGGTTCTTCCGGATTTTCCATAGCTATTGTTCTCTCGCAAAATTTCACACACGATAAATTTTGGATTTTCTCCTTCATACTATCTTTTTGTGAATAAACAGTGATCCCGTTAAGCCATTTGGATTTCGTAAACACGATCAAACTATCGTCCAATGCCTTTACCATATCAATATAATGCTGATTCACCGGAAGATCCTGCTCGTTGATCGCGATATTATAACGGGCGCGATTCTCAATCGCCCTGGGAGACAAAAACTTTTCCGGTTGTGAAACCGAATAAACTGAATTTTTCTTATCGGTAAATTCTACCCAGTATTTGGCTGGAGACTGGGCCATAAGAGGCCACACATATAATATGAATATTATAAAAGTAAGAATTTTTTTCATAAGCATTTATTTAAAAATTTACCTTATTAAGGTCACTCCGCCCACGTATTCCTTTTTAATTCCGTCGGAAGTGTAGGCTTTAACAATATATATATATTCGCCGAAAGGGCAAACTTTACCATTCCTGTCTTTCCCGTCCCAGGTACCTCCGGGAGTAGTAGTTCTGAATACAATCTGGCCGCTACGGCTGTAAATAGCCATTTCAAACCGGTCGGGATCTACACCGCTGCATTTGGCCCCGAATTCATCATTGACACCATCTCCGTTAGGAGTAAAGGCGTTGGGTACATAAAGGAAAAACGGCGCTTCCACCGTAATCGTTTTGTAGGTTGAATCCTTACATCCGTCCGCATTCTCTACCACAAGTTTTACCCGGTAATTTCCGGCTGTGGTATAAATATGATTAGGAGAAGCTACGATAGAGGTAGAACCGGCAGGATCACCAAAGTACCAATTCCATTTCACTGAATTTATTGTTAAATCCGTAAAACTTACCGGTGCCTGTCCGTTATCCAGGTAGACGGGATTGGGATCGGCATCGAACCGGGCAATAATTGAAGTGGAATTACAAACCGGACATCCCATAAAAATACTCCAGCCACTGTTTCCCGGATTGTTCGGTCCCGATACAAATCGGAATGTAAGGCATTCCCGGGCGGACTGATAGTTATATGGGTACATATTAGGCTGATTATTACGTGTAAGCCTCAATAAGAGATTACGCGGATCCACGGCGGTACCATTATAGATATACAGTGTATCTCCATCTCCCAATACGAATTCATCGAAAAAAAAACTAAAAGGATCGTTATTATCGGAACAAACTGTTTGTGTATAATCCAAGTTCGGGGGATAATCGTTTAAACCTCCCGGATCCAAATAATTAAAATCACATTTGTTTACAGCTACACCATCCTGCATGACCACTTCCTGTGCCCCAACTTTTATTAAAAGAAATGACAAAAATAAAATAAAAAAAACCTTCTTCATACTTTATGTTTGATGGATGGGATTTAATATAATTCCCCACACTGCAATAATCAACTGCAAAAATAATAAATTTATCAGACAAGATTATATATTTCAAAAAAATAACGCACCGGAAAACCGTATAAGAAGTTTTTAGTAACTTTGTAACCAAAAAATGGCAGGAAAAATTTTAGTCGCAACCGGAGGCGGAGACTGCCCCGGACTGAATGCCGTAATCAGGGGTATTGTTAAAAGAGTGTCCCAGGAAAAAAACTGGGAAGTTATAGGATGCATAGAGTCTTTCAATGGTATATTAAAAGATAATATCGAATTGATGCCCCTCACTCTCAAGAATGTTTCAGGTCTTCATGTCAAAGGCGGGACCATCATCAAAACGACCAACAGGGGCGGTCCGTTCCATTTTCCCGTACAACTTCCCGACGGTACCTGGACGACGGAAGACCGTAGCGGACTGATGAAAGAGAGGTTGCAGAATATGGGGATCGATGCCATCATCAATATCGGGGGAGACGGGTCCCAGCGCATTTCTTTACAATTAAGCGAATTAGGAATGAACGTGGTGGGTGTTCCCAAAACGATCGATAATGACCTTGACTGTACCGATTTTACCTTCGGATTCCAGACGGCTGTCCAGATAGCGACGGAGGCACTTGACAAATTAGTGACTACTGCGGAAAGCCATAACCGTATCTTTATTATGGAAGTGATGGGCCGGGATGCCGGATGGATCGCGCTCCACTCTGCGATTGCAGGTGGTGCGGACGTATGCCTTATTCCTGAAATCCCGTATGACCCTGCGAAGGTAGCGGAAAAAATCGCGACAAGATACAGGGACAACGAAGGTTTCTGCAACATAGTTATAGCCGAAGGGGCCATGGCGCTTGACGGTAAAAAAACCGGAAACAACCCTACCAGCATTGGAGACCCTAATTTTAAGTTCGGGGGAGCCGGAGAGAAACTAAAAGCAGAATTGATCAATGCAGGTGTTGACCACGATATCAGGGTCACGGTACTTGGGCATTTACAACGTGGCGGAACTCCTGTGGCTTACGACAGGATCATAGCTACAGCTTTCGGGGTCAAGGCTTTCGAAATGGTTATGAATAAAGAATACAACCAGATGGTCGTTTACCGTAATACCCATTTTTCTACTGTCCCGATCCGGAAAGCCATTGAAAAGCCTCATCTTGTTGACAGGAACGACGACCTGGTTCATACGGCCCGGGGACTGGGCATGTCATTCGGAGATTGATTGAGATATAACCAGAAACACAATATTAACCTTAAAACTAACAATTATGATAAACGAAAAAATGCAAAATGAGTTGAATGATCAAATTAACGCCGAATTTTGGTCCGCTTATCTTTATTTAAGCATGTCATCCTGGTTCAGCGATCAGAATTTACCGGGTTTTGCCAATTGGATGTATGTCCAGTTCCAGGAAGAGCAATCCCATGCGATGAAACTTTTCCGGTATATTCAGGACCGTGGAGGATCGGTAACACTGAAACCCATTGATAAAGTCCCTACTTCATGGAAAAGCCCTTCCGCCGCTTTCGAAGAGACTTACCGTCATGAACAGGAAGTAACGGCATTGATCAATAAACTGATGGATACGGCTGTGGAATTAAAAGATTACGCCACCCAAAGTTTTCTGAGATGGTTCATCGATGAGCAGGTGGAAGAAGAAACCACCGCCAATGATATACTTCAGACCCTTGTTGCCATTGAAACGCTTCCGGGCGCTTTGCGCGTATATGACAAGGAATTTGAAACCAGAACCTTTGTGGATCAAACCCAGACCAATGAGTGATTTTTCATTCACGGTTAGTCAAAAGGGATGTCCGTAATAGTGAACATCCCTTTTTTATTTTTAAGGGGGACTCCTTGTTGGCTTCGACAAGCTCAGCCAACGGGGAAAATAGATGTTTTAAATCTTTAAACTAAAAAACAGAATTCGGAATCATACCTTCGACGAACTCAGAAAGAGTACTTCAAGATCTTTCGCTGCGCTCAGGATGACAATAAGAGGTGATTTTATTTCCTGTTGGCTTCGATAAACTCAGCCAACGGGGAAATAGATGTTTTAAATCTTTAAAATAAAAAAACAGAATTCGGAATCATACCTTCGACGAACTCAGGGAACGGTTTAAGAGATTGCAAGATTAATTACCTTTTGTAGAAATGTAATCTCCAGGTATTCCCGCGTTCATCCCTATAGCGGTATTTCAACTCCTGTCCGGACAACTTGATAATATCAGCGGTATAATTGTAATAGACACTGTGGAGTACAAAAACCAGATTCAGACTTTTTTTCTTATTTTCAAATTTCCAGTCTCCGCGCACGGATTCTTCTATGGTTTGGTCAATAAGGGCAGTAACTGCAAACGGTCCGTCAAAATGAAAAGAATAGTAATTTCCGGGCTGATTAGCCAGAACATCCTTAACGGAATCCATTTGAACATCATTTTTATACACTGCCTGCAAAAACCAGTAACCGATAAGCCTGTTTTCAGGTGATTTAAGGCTGCCACCCGGTTCTTCATACCTGCAACCTACGAAAATGCCTACAAGGATAATCAATAAAAATGGAATAATTTTTTTCATATTAGATCCGGTTTTAGTACCATTCATTCAGGATATTCGAACGCCAATATACGTTATATTATTGTGATTAAACACGGTTCAAAATATTACCGCTTAACTTCTTTAATTCCGGCAATCACACAACACCCGTATAAACCCGCCGTTTCGGTCCGGAGACGCTTATTACCTAGTTTCACTTCCCTGAATCCATATTCCAAAGCCTTCCTCACTTCCTGCTCACTGAAATCTCCTTCCGGTCCGATAAGTAATGTAATATGGTCTTTTACCAGAGGGAGCCGGGCAAGTTGTTCAACACCGGCACCGGCTTCGCACCAGGCAATTAATTTTTCTCCGTTGATACCATCATTTTGCAGGACAAAATCCTCAAAAGAAATAACTTCCAGATCAGGCATATAGGCCGTATGGGATTGTTTCATGGCCGCGACGGCGATCCTTTCGAGCCTTGCCATTTCGAGGCGGGGACGTTCGGAATGTTCGCAAATGATAAAACTCACTTTTTCGACACCGACCTCAACCGCTTTTTCCAGAAACCATTCTATGCGTTCCCTGTTCTTGGTGGGTGCAATTGCGATATGTAAAATAAAATCGCGTTTTCCGAGTCCGTATTCTCTACGGGTAATATGAAGTACGGCATTCACTTTATCTATATTCACAACAACCGATTCCGCCAGACATCCTTTTCCATCAACCACAAAGATGGTATCACCGATCCGGTGATGCATAACTTTAATGCAATGCCGGGCTTCTTCCGGAGATAAAATTATCTGGTCATTCTCAAGATCAGGGGAATAGTAAAACTCCATAATGTATTATTCTTTTTCGCTAAGTTCGAGCCATCGCATGGTTTTGGCTTCCATATCGTTCATCAATTCCTGGTAACGTTTACTCCATTCCATCAACTGTTGATTATCACCGGTTCCACTGTTCAACTTGTTTTCCAGTTCGATTTTCTCAGCTTCCAATACCGTAATGGATGATTCCAGGCTTTCTAATTCTACTTTTTCTTTATATGTCAGCTTGTTCACGGAAGCTGCTTTAGGCTTTATTTCTTTTTCTGCCGGGGATTTGAGGGCTTTTTCGATTTTTTTCTGTTGCTTGAGGGCCTTATCCTTCACTATACGGTATTCCGTATAATTGCCATAATGATCTTTCACTTTACCGTCGCCTTCAAAAATGAACAGGTGATCTACCAGCTTATCCATGAACCAGCGATCGTGGGAAACGATCAGCAGGCACCCCTGGTAATGGGTGAGGAAATCTTCCAGGAGGTTGAGAGTATCGATGTCGAAATCATTAGTGGGCTCATCCAGGATAAGGAAATTCGGATTTTGCAATAAAGTGATCAACAGATGCAGTTTCCTCTTTTCTCCTCCGCTAAGATCTTCATAATAGGTATATTGCTGTTCATATCCGAATCCGAAATGAAATAAAAACTGGGAAGCGCTGATATAATTACCATTATCTACCCGGATCATTTCCGCGAATTCTTTTACCAGTTCGAGGATCCTTTTATTTCCTTTGATCTCCAACCCTTCCTGTGAGAAATAGCCGAATTTAATCGTAAGTCCGGGAGTGATCTTTCCTTTATCAGGTTTCAATTCCCGCATAATCAGTTTGAGGAAAGTACTCTTACCGGTTCCGTTTTTCCCGACAATACCGCATTTTTCTCCTTTCTTAAATATATAGGAAAAATCATCCAGCAATTTATTTTCGCCGTACGCAAAATCGATATTGTTAATTTCCAGTATTTTATTCCCGAGCCTTTCGGTCTGAACTTTAAATGCTTCCTGTTGTTGGGCCGACTTTCTGGAAGCTCCCTCTTTCAGTTCTTCAAAAGCGTTGATCCTGGCTTTGGCTTTTGTGGTACGGGCCTGGGGTGAAGTATGCACCCATTCCAGTTCTTTCCTGTAAAGCAATTTTATCTTTTCCTGTTCAGCCGCTTCATTGGAGATCCGTTCCGATTTCTTCTCCAGATAATAGTCGTATCTTCCTTTGTAAGAATAGAGCTGTCTGTTATCCAATTCGATGATATTATTGCATACTTTATCCAGGAAATATCGATCATGCGTCACCATAAGGAGCGTCGTATTGGAGGTGGAGAGATATTCCTCAAGCCACTCGATCATATCAATATCCAGATGGTTCGTAGGTTCATCCAGGATCAAAAGGTCCGTTTCCTCGATCAGTGTTTTGGCCAAAGAGGTTTTTTTCCGTTGTCCGCCGGATAATTCACCGATATTCTGGAAAATATCATGGATCCCGAAACGCGAAAGGATCTCCCTGGCCCTGCTCTCAAAGTCCCAGGCATTCAGTCTGTCCATCGTTTCGATGGCTTTTTCCATCCGCTTCTCATCCAGGGATCCGGGAGTTTTTTCTGCCAGCACCAGACAGGTCTCATACTCCTTTATAGCCTGAATAACGGGAAGCTTACTTTCAAAGATAGTATCGATTACGGAAAACTCCTCTGAAAAAGTATCCATTTGAGGAAGGTAAGATACGGTAATATTATTGCGGGTCGTCACCGTTCCGTTGTCGGGAGCTTCAATGCCGGCGATAATGTTCAGGAGTGTACTTTTCCCCGTACCGTTTTTTGCGATCAACGCGATTTTCTGTCCTTTTTCTATACCGAAAGTGATATCCTCAAAAAGAATTTTTTCTCCGAATGATTTGGTTAGTTTTTCAACAGAAAGGTAATTCATAGTCCGGGAATAATCAACGGTTAATCGTATATATTTTATATTCTACCTGGTGCGTATCCAGAATGTCTTTGACTCTTGTTTCATTGGTATCCGAAATAAACACCTGCCCTATCCTGTCTTTCCCCACTAATTCGAGAAGACGGCCGATACGGTTCAAATCGAGTTTATCGAAAATATCGTCCAGGAGTAATATCGGTTTAACCATTTTCTGATTATAGATATAATCGAATTGGGATAATTTAAGGGCGATCGCGAATGTTTTCTGCTGGCCTTGGGAGCCGAACCTTTTAACGGGCCTTTCGTCGATAGTAAAAATATAATCGTCCTTATGCAAACCGAAAGTAGTATATCCGGATCTGCGATCCGCCGTTTCGCTATTGGCCAGACCTTCTTCATAAGAAGTGTGCAACAATCCCGATTCATAAACAATACCCACTTTTTCCTTTCCGTCGGCTAAAAAATCATAGTGGGACTGGAAATAAGGAATAATATCCCCGATATAACCCCGCCGTTTATTAAAGATATAATAACCGGGTTCCCGTAACTGTTCGTCGAAAACAGCCAGCAAAGATGCGTCAAAGCTTCTCTGTTCAATGAACTTCTTCAGCAACACATTCCTTTGGGTAATCAGTTTCTGGTATCTGATCAGTTGTCGCAGGTACTCTTTGTCGAATTGCGAAATGATCATATCAAAAAATTTCCTTCTCACGTCGCTACCGTCCAGAATGATGTCATGGTCATACGGGGAGATCATGATCAGGGGAAAAAGTCCGATATGTTCGCTCAGCAATTTATATTCTTTTTGATTAGCCTTCATCACTTTACGACCCGGATTCTTAAAAGTGCAACTCACCTTGGCCGGCTTCCGGTCATTAAAGCCCACAAACTCACCATGGACCGCAAAGAAATCAGCATCGAAATGAATAGCAAGGCTATCATGGGAAGTGAAATAACTTTTACAGAAAGAGAGGTAATGGATGGCATCCAGGAGATTGGTTTTGCCGGCGCCGTTTTCTCCTACAACGGCATTTATTTTCGGGCAAAAATCAAATTCCGCATCCTTATAATTCTTAAAATTGACAAGTTTGATATTCCGGAGAAACATATTGATTGAAAAGGGATGCAAAGATACGAAAAATGTAGGAGGATAAAAGCCGACCGGGATTTACCATTTTTCGTGAACGACAAGTTTACCCTGGTCTTTGAGGCGTTCGGTGATCACTTTAAGTATCTGGGCGCGATTAAAAAGCCCCTGAAGACGGAACTCCACCTGGTCATGACCCAGATTGGACGCGGTTCCTTCCCACACGTTGATGCGGTCGGCCATACGAAGATACCAAGCCAGTTCTCCAGGAATGGTCTCCATCGGTAAATCGGCGGTATTATCTTCCAACAGGTGATAAACCTGATTCAAGGTAACCACTCCTTCGGTCACCATTTCAAATCCGTCGATGCTATAAGCCGGAGGTGTAACGGAACTATCCGATTTTTTTATTTCCAGTTTCTTTTTAGCCATATTAGAGATAATCTTGGCCGTAGTACCTCCACAAACAATATGGATCCCTTCCGAATTAATGAAAGAACGGGCGAATTTTTCATCATTCTCTTTATCTAACGGCGGTCCGCATATCAGGTTTACGATAATACCGCGACGGTTCAGTCCCAGCACCACCGAACAATCGTCACCCTTGTCATTCGGCCAATAAGAACGCCCTTTGGCATGGATATCCATCACCAAACTTTCTCCATCTATCCTCTCACCGTTCAATTTCGATTCCACATACCGCTGTACGCCTTCCGATTCCCAACCGTAAACGAACCTCTGCCCGATGCCAGCCTGAGTGATCCCATCCGACATCAACAGGATTCCTTCGTCTTTCGACAACATACAATAAGACTCGTGAATGATGGCTTTCTTTTGCGTATAGACCCTGTCTTTAAGGATTTGCGCATAAACGGGATTTATCAGGATAGGCGGAGGCATCTCATAGGTCAAAACTGTGGCCTGCCCGTTATTCAATATCCTTGCCACGGTAAAAACGGCAAAAGGATCTCCCGATCCCCAGGCCTTATCCATGGTATCGGTTACCGAACGGAAAGCTTCCCGCAGACTCGCCCCTTCCGTGATCAATCCTTTTAAGCGGGACACACACATGGTGGCAGCTATATGGGCTTTTACGCCCGAACCCAATCCGTCGGCCAGGATGATCGTCGTAGCTTTAAGATCCCGGATAACACCGTAAGCATCCCCACAGGGCCACTGTGGTTTTTTGGAAGACTGGACGGCGAAAACATCGGTATGTATATACATAATAAGCCGGAATTATTTTTTGGTCAGGTTGATCAGGCTGTTCAACAAATACTCTTCTTTCGCGGTATGCTCTCCCAAAAAACGCGCCAGATCCTGGGCCATCGATATCTGATGGTCGAGCAACTCCTGGGCTTTATTCAGGGTTTCGGATTTAATATCGGAAAGTTTTTCCTGGTTAGTTTGAAAATCCGTGACATCCATAAAGATACCCACGTATTGTTCCTGTTCCGGAAGAGCGTATACGACCACGTGCGCGGTAATATTATAATTGGCGTAATGAATGTTTTCACGGATAAGTTCACTGCTTCCCGTGGTTATTTTTTCGAAAGGTTCGGGATCGATGAGATAGGATATATTCTTCCCGTATATCGAATCGGAGCAGGCGAACATTTTTTTAAACGCCTCATTCATATGGACGATTTCCAATTTTTTATCCAGCGTTACGATTCCGTTAGGGTCATACTGGATAAGCGTTTCGAATTTCTGTTCGCTTACTCTCCTCATATAAGGCATGCACATTTCAGGTTCCGCTACACCTTCCAAAACCGCGACGGCTTTTTCCCTGCAACTGTTATACCCGCATGCCATACAATTCAATTCATCTTCCGCTGAATGTTTCCCGATGACAGCCAATACTTCTTTGATTTGGTCTTCTGTAAAAGCGGTACTTTTAAGAGGTTTTCCATGATATTCCGCTTTAGTGAAATTAGCCAGTACTTCTTCACTTTTTACACCCGGAGATTTGGACGCGTAATCCAATACCTGGCTACGCTTATCATATATATTTTCAGACCTGTTCGCTACCGGACCGTTGATACATCCGTGACGGCAAAATAACGGATCTATCACGATTCGTTGCTTCCCGCCTTTCATCGATTCAAGTACTTCTTTGATCTCTTCAAATCCACTTACCGCAATAATACGGCTATCCAACATATCCGTGGGCATTCCCGCCGTACGCAAAAGCCCTCCTTCCAAAGGAAAAAGCCGGGCATCCCCGGTAACTTCCTGGTCAAATTGGCTTTCTTCGCATGAATCCAGTTTTATATTTTTCAACTTAAACAATTCTTCCAATTCGTCAAAGGTCAATACCGCATCTATAAGATGTTCCTTCTCGTATTGGAAAGCCTCGTCTTTCTTAGCCACACACGGCCCGATGAAGACAAATTTAGCCCTGGGAAATTCTTTTTTTAATAACCTGGCATGCGCGATCATGGGTGAAGAGACCGGAACCAGGTTTCCCGAATATTGAGGCATATAAATATTTATATAATTCACAATGGCCGGACATGAGGTACAAATATGGTTTTGCTGCTCATGGTCTTTAATATACCCGAATGAAGCGTTGGCAACATGCCATGCTCCTACTGCCGTTTCAGCCACATAATTGAATCCCAGCGCCCTCAGTGCCGACGGAATCCTTTTTTGTTCCCATTTTGTAAAATAACCGGCAAAAGAAGGAGCCAGACTGACCATCAATGAATTTTCTCCCTCCAGCATCTGCAATACTTTACCATAATCCGTTGTATAGGTTTTGGCATGTTGGGGACATTCCGTAATACAGGTGCCGCAGGCAATACAGTTTTCGGTAATCACCTGCGCCTGGCCGTCTTCCATTTTAATGGCGTGTACAGGACATACCCTGACACAACGATAGCAGTCCCGGCACTTGGCTTTGGTGGTATATACGACTGTCTTCCTGTCGCCCGGAGAGAATTTTTTATTCATAGCTTTACATTCTAAACCATTTGCTACCGGGGACACAAGGGCTTTTAGGATTTAAAATTATTCCGTAATAAATGTGAGATATGATAGGTATTAATAATTTCTGTGTCCCCGGTTGCTCTAATGGATTGTTATTTCTTTTGTAAAGACCTTATTTCATATTGTTAAGTTTAAACAATAATTAAAAAGGGCGCCACCCGGCTGAGCTATTCCGGGTGGTCCTTTTACGAAAATGGTTAAATATGTTGTTTGGAAAGCATATTTCCGATACGTTCCACTTCTTTATCCAATACCTCCCTCACTTTATCAAAAGAAGCGTATTCAATGATAGTGTCGTTAACCCGTACCACCGGACCACGATCACATCTTTCGAAACAGAAGGTCGCCTTTACGTCTACCATCTCATCCTGACCTTCGAAACCTACTATGTCCTCAAGTTTATTTTCGGTCACATAGTCCATAAGTTGTTTCAGTAATTCCTGCGAACCTTTAAGGAAACAATTGGTACCCACGCATACGCAAACTTCGATTTTCGGTTGTTCGGTATTACGGATCGTAATATTTTGATTTACGATTCTCTTACGGCCATGATAATGGGTATGTAATAATTCGTGTGCTTTAGGTCCGCCGATTTCACCCAGTGTCATCTGGTATAATTCCTTCACATAAGGATTTTCCTGGGATTTATGTAACTGGAGTTGTTTATCCACATTGTAGAGGGCTTGCGTACGTTTTTCACGGAAATCGTGATCAAAGCTTACCGGCTGACCTCCTCCGGCTATACATCCGCCGGGGCATGACATAACTTCAATAAGGTCGAAGTCAGACTCTCCGCGGGTGATTTGTTCACAAAGTTCGCGTGCATGAGCCAAACCGTGGGCAACAGCCAGTTTCAACTTCACTTTACCTAATTCCAGTTCCGCAGTACGGATGCCGTCGGTACCCCTTACTATTTTAAAATCATTATCCAGTAATTTTTCACCGGTCAGTTTTTCGTAGGCAAAACGTAAAACAGCTTCGCTTACACCACCTGAATTACCGAAAATAACACCGGCACCGGTCTTAAAACCAAGCGGAAGATCAAATGATTCGGGAGTCAGTTTTTTGAACTGTATCCCTGTTTCATGGATCATTCTGCCGAGACCTTCCGTACTTAATACGTGGTCTACTTCCGCAACGCCGTCATGAATAAATTCTTCTCTCTTGGCTTCGAATTTCTTAGCCGTACAAGGCATAATAGAAACGATAACCAATTGTTCGGGTTTGATATTGAGTAATTTGGGTAATACTTCCCGTGCCACACTGCCAAACATCTGTTGCGGTGATTTACAGGTTGAGAGATTAGGAAGTAATTCCGGATAATATTGTTCGGTAAATTTCACCCAGCTTGGGCAGCAGGAAGTAAATTGCGGAAGTTTTTCCCCTTTGATCTTTCTTTCGATAAATTCGGTCGCTTCTTCCAATACGGTAAGGTCGGCTGCGAAAGAGGTGTCGTATACCTGGTCGAAACCGATTCTTTTAAGAGCCGCCACAATTTGTCCGGTGGTAACGCTTCCGGCTTCCATATCAAAGCCTTCGCCTAACGCCACGCGAACAGCAGGCGCGATTTGTGCCACTACATATTTTTCAGGATCATGGATCGCTTTCCATACTTCTTCGGTTTCACCTTTCGGGATAAGCGCACCCACAGGACATACGGATACGCATTGTCCGCAGTATACACATTCCACATCCGCCAGACTTTTCAGGTAAGCTGGAGCCACGGTGGTTTTCGAACCGCGGTTCACGAAATCGATCGCGCCTACAGACTGTATCTCTTTACATGCCCGTACACAATCGCCGCATAGGATACATTTGTTCGGGTCATGAATGATACTCCAGGACTGGTTATCGATGGGTTCTACTTTATCTGTTTTCCTGAAACGTACTTTGTCGACTCCTAACCTTCTGGTAAGGTCCTGCAATTTACAGTTATTGGAACGGGCGCAGCTCGGACAGCTGATGTCATGGTTGGCCAGTAATAATTCCAGGTTAATTTTTCTTATTTTCCTTACTTCTTCGGTATTGGTACGTACTACCATTCCATCTCTCGGAGCAATGGTACAGGTAGCCTGGATCCCCATGCCTTCGATGTCGCAAACGCAAAGCCTGCAGGCACCGTAAGTACTTAAATGAGAGTGATAACAGAAAGTCGGTAATTCGATCTCGGCTTTACGGATCACTTCGAGAATATTTTTTTCATTCTCAATCGGGATGGTCATCCCGTCTATATTGATTGTTCCTTTAGTTTCCATTATAATGTTTCCTTTCTATTAAAAACCTATTACAGCATTAAACTTACAAGCTTCTGCGCATACACCGCATTTTATACATAAAGCGGGATCGATAACATGAGGTTGTTTCTTTTCTCCGCTTATGGCTCCTACAGGACATTTACGGGCACAGGAAGTACAGCCGATACATTTTTCAGCATCGATCGTAATGCTGGCCAGCGCTTTACAGTTATTGGTAGAGCATCGCTTGTCGAAAATATGCTCCTTATATTCATCCAGGAATTTATCGATTGTAGAGATTACCGGACTGGGAGCTGTTTTACCCAATGCACAGAGGGAAGCTTTTTTCACTACCTGGGCCACTTCCTGTAAAAGCTCGAAGCTTTCTTCGGTAGCTGTTCCGTCGATGATCTCATCCAATAAAGAGAGCATCTGTTTGGTACCTTCCCGGCAGGGAACGCATTTTCCGCAACTTTCATTCTGGGTAAAATTCATGAAGAAGCGCGCAATGGAAACCATACAGGATTGTTTATTCATTACTACCAATCCGCCGGATCCTACCATGGCTCCTTTTTGCAATAATGTATCGTAATCGATAGGAAGGTCAATGTCATCTTCCGTCAAACATCCGCCGGAAGGACCCCCGATCTGGATCGCTTTGAATCCTTCACCGGTAATTTTACCGGAATCATCGGTTACGCCGCCACCGATATTATATACAATTTCCCTTAATGTAGTTCCGAAAGGAACTTCAATCAAACCTGTATTGGCCACATGTCCGGTTAAAGCGAAAGTTTTGGTTCCTTTGGATTTTTCAGTACCGTAGGCATTGAACCATTCAGGACCATTCCTTACGATCAGCGGTACGGCTGCCAGTGTTTCCACGTTATTGATAACGGTAGGTTTGCCGAACAATCCTTTTTGCGCAGGAAATGGCGGTTTCGGCATGGGCATTCCCCTTTTACCTTCGATCGAAGCCATGAGGGCGGTTTCTTCTCCGCAAACAAACGCTCCGGCACCTTCCATAATATGGATGTGCATATTATGTCCGCTACCAAATACATTTTCTCCCAATATACCGATTTCCATAGCATCATCGATCGCTTTTTTCATTCTTTCGATAGCCAAAGGATATTCGAGACGTACGTATACATGAGCTTCATCCGCACCGATACCTCTCGCCGCGATCATCATTCCTTCCAGTACACGGTGTGGATTTCCTTCCATTAAACTCCTGTCCATGAAAGCACCCGGGTCACCTTCGTCACCATTACATATCACATACTTTTTCGGGGAATCTTCCTGTAAGGTTAACAACCATTTACGTCCGGTAGGAAAACCGCCGCCGCCACGTCCGCGAAGACCGGATTCCAGAACCGTATTGCACACTTCTTCCGGGGTCATTTTAGTAAAAGCTTTTTCGGCAGCCGCGTATCCGTCATGGGATATATATTCACGGATGTTACTCGGATCCAGGTGACCGCATTCTCCCAATACCAAACGGGTTTGACGTTTATAAAATGGTATTTCGGTTTGTCCTTTACTTCTTTTCCCATCAGCAGGATTTACATATAAAAGACGGTCTATTACTTCTTCATTTTTAATAGAGCGTTCTATAATTTCCGGAACATCTTCCGGCTTTACTTTGGTATACATGGTTTCCGAAGGAAGGATATTTACCAGTGGTCCCTGGGCACAGAATCCCTGGCAACCGCTTCCAGTCAACTGATAAGCCTTCTCGTCATCATGATAATTCAGTTTCAGGTCCACGAACAAGTCCAGACCTGCCTCTTTCAGACATCTCTCAAACTCTTCATATACTTTAAGCGACCCGTTGGCAATACAACCTGTTCCCGCACAAACCACGATACGTTTATCAATGTGGGAAGCCGCTTTACTAAAGTTCTCTTTTATTTCTTTTAAATTTATTGTAGCCATTTCTTCTCTTTTTTATAAGTTAATTGGAAACCCGCTTACTGTTTTTCGTTATTGATAATTTCATCAATAATCTCTTCACATTTTTTCGAGGTTACCTCGCCATAGACCTGTTCGTTGATCACCATTACAGGGGCGAGTCCGCATGCACCGAGGCAACTTACCGCTTCCAGCGTGAACAACATATCATCGGTCGTATGTTTATCCTTGGACAATTTCAATTTCCCGGTAATGGTATCCAGTAATTTGGATGAACCTTTAACATGGCATGCCGTACCGTCGCAAACTTTGATAACATATTTTCCTTTGGCTTCCAAAGAAAAATGAGCATAGAAGGTAGCGACCCCGTATACCTGCGCAACAGGCATATCCAATGCAGTGGCTACATAGGTCAACACTTCCTGCGGAAGATAGCGGTATACTGCCTGCACTTCCTGCAGGATAGTAATGAGGCGCGTTTTATCGCGGTCGTATTTCTCGATAATATCGAGTACCTGCTTGAAATGCCTCGTGGTTTCGTTTACCATCGTGTTTTGTGTGTTCATGATGTTTATTTTATAACTGTGGAATATTAAGTTATGATATTGTGATTATTTCTCCTGCAATACCGCCAGCTTATTCAGGATGACGGCGAGATTGGCATAAATGTGCGTATCCTGCATGATGACGTGTGAAGGCACTTTCAGGACAACCGGAGCAAAATTCCAGATAGCCTTGATGCCCCAGGCGACCATGAGATCGGCAACTTCCTGGGCCGCCGAAGCGGGCGTTGTGATAATACCGATCGGAATATGAAGCCGGTCGGCAAGATCACGGTATTTTTCCATGCTGAAAACAGGAATTCCTCCTATATCAGATCCTACCTTTTCCGGATCATTATCGAAAGCCGCCACGATGTCCATGGATGTTTCCGAAAAACCGCGATACTGGATCAGGGCGCTACCCAAACATCCGGCACCTACTAAAAATGCTTCCTGGCGCCTGTTATAACCCAGGAAATCCTGCAGGCAATCAAACAGATCTTCCAGCACATAGCCTACCTTAGGCTTGCCGGATGCTCCTGCATAGGAAAGATCTTTTACTACCTGTGTCGAATCCATACTGAGCCTGTTGCTTATCTGTGGTGCTGATATATTGATTTCTCCTTTTTCCCTCAACTCCCTAATCAAATTCAAATATGTGGGCATGCGCCGGATGGTTGGCTCCGGAACACCCTGCATAGTTTTTCTGATTTTCCCGTTCTTGGTTCCCATTTTACACTTTGTTTTCGTTGCAAAGATACGAAAAATTTCCGAATAAAGATTTTTTTCTTTATTTAAAAACGGCATTTTTTGACAATTTCATACCGGAATAATATATATAATTCATTATCAATACAATAAATCAGTTTATTTATAGATTCTCAGGTAACAAAATATTATTTTTTTGTTAATTTAATATGGAATTAATTCTGTATTAGGAGAAAAAAATCAAGAGATAGAAAATAAGGGAATTTTTTAGTCAGAAAAAAGAAATTTTTCCATTCCGAAGGATAAAAATGATCTTTAGCAGATAGGCTAAAACCATGCAGGAAACTAGTAACTATAATATCCGGTTCTCTAAAATATCGCGCAAATTGTGCTGGATAAAAAAGAAAGTCCAAAAAGTTGACTTATCATATCAGAGACGAACACTTCGATAAACTCAGTGTCCGTAAAAATCCGGATTATACGGGAAACAGATTCTTCGCTCAGAATGACAATCTTTAATAAACGCCATCCTAAACAAATATTTCGATCCCCAGTATCTGTTTTCAGTAAATACGTATTAGGTTTTGTCATCCTGAACGATAGTGAAGGATCCCTTGTATTATACAGAAACCAGATTCTTCGCTTCGCTCAGAATGACAGAAAGCAGATCTACGTTTTGGTCATTCGTATGGGATGCAATAAATTAAGTAACCTTAGAAAGTATATCTAAGGCTTAAACCAATAGTCCAGTCGAAATAATGATCTCTTATTTTATACTTGTAATCTTTATCCGTCATTCCTAAAATTTCAGCCCACCATATATCCGATGGGTCTAATATCTCATTGTAGAATATCAATCCATATCCCGGACGAAAGTCAAGCTGGAGAGACAGCGGCACGGATGAAAAAATATATTCCATGCCGATGATAGCATTCACCCCGAACTTACCCGCATTAAAATAGTCGCTATAACTTTTATAGGTCTCTACAAAAGCATACCCCAGGCTCAGCCCTCCTCCGGCAAACCATAATAATCCGCTATTTCCTATATTACTTTGATAAGCCAGATTAGGATTCAGTTCCAGGTCCCATGCCACTCCGGGCCAGTCGAGTATGGTATTTAGCTTAACCCCCAAATCAACCTGCAACGCCATTTTTTCCATCAAAAAAGTTTTATAAGTCGGACCATAAAATGTTCCTATCGTAACCCCAATACTGTGATTATAGGAAGATTGCGCATATGTAACAGCATTTCCGGTTAAAAAAATCACAATAAATGAAAGTGAAATAATTTTCATTAATTTTTTCATCTCAATAGCTTAACTTATAAAATATGAATATCTGTGGTAAACCTTTTTTACATTTCGGGGTGCAAATGTAGTTGTTTCTATTCTTAAACATAACCTATCAGATAATAAAAAGAAAATGTGCGAAAAGTTTAGCCTATATCATCATAAACGGACACTTCGATAAACTCAGTGTCCGTAAAAAATCCGTATTATACAGGAAAGAGATTTCGCTCAGAATGACAGAAAGCAGATCTACGTTTTGGTCATTCGTATGGGACACAATAAATTAAGTAACCTTAGAAAGTGTATCTGACGCTTAAACCGATAGTCCAGTCGAAATAATGCTCTGTCATATTGAGCCTGGTTCTTACTCCAAGCAGGTCAACAACTTCACTGTGGAATAAGAATCCGTATCCCGGACGAAAATCGAATTGAAGTGATAACGGTACCGATGATAATGTATATTCAAGTCCTCCGATAGCATTAGCGCCGAATTTACCGAAATCAAAATAAAAACTGTTATTTCTGTGCGTCCGGGCAAATGCGTATCCAATGCTCAATCCGCCTCCGGCAAACCATGATAGTCCGCTATTTCCTATATTACTTTGATAAACAAGATTAGGATTCAGTTCCAAATCCCATGTTACTCCCGGCCAATCGGATACAGTATTCAATTTAACTCCCAAATCAACCTGTAAAGCCATTTTCTCCATTAAAAAAGTTTTATAGGTAGGACCATAAAATGTTCCCACTGTAACCCCGATGCTGTGATTATAGGACGATTGCGCATGCGTAACAGCATTTCCGGTCAAACAGATCGCGATAGATAAAAGCGATACAATTTTTACTAATTTTTTCATTTTCAATAGTTTTAAGTTTTTAAATATGAATAATCAATGGCAAAACCTTTTTTACATTTCGGGATGCAAATATAGCTTTTTCAATTCAAAAGACATAGGTTATAGGATTTAATAACTGTGCGAAAGACAAACGGACACTGCGATTAACTCAGTGTCCGTAAAAAATCCATATTATAAAGGAATGAGATTCTTCGCTTCGCTAAGAATGATAAAAAGTATCTATGTCTTTTTAAAATTCCTTTGTAAACTTTTCCTTGATGGCTGAAAACAAATCTTATACCCTGGCGATGTTCACAATCACTTCTACGGCTTTCACCATAGATTCGAGCGGAACATATTCGTATTTTCCGTGGAAGTTATGTCCGCCGGCAAATATATTGGGACATGGCAATCCTTTAAAAGAAAGGTTAGCTCCGTCCGTACCTCCCCTGATCGGCACCACGACCGGTTCCACACCGGCTTCTTCCATCGCTTTGATGGCTCTTGTCACCACATAGAAGACAGGTTCCACTTTCTCTTTCATATTGAAATACTGATCTTTAATCTCACAAGTAAGCCTGTCTCCATATTTACTGTTGAGAAAATCCACCACACGTGTGATCAGCTCTTTTTTATTTTCGAAACGGTCACGGTCGTGGTCGCGGATAATATAATTCAACGTGCTGTTTTCAACAGTTCCTTCCATTTTGGTTAAAAGGAAAAATCCTTCGTAATCCTGTGTGTACTGGGGCTTTTCAAATTCCGGAAGCATGGCGTTAAATTCCATGGCGATCAACTGGGAATTGACCATTTTATTTTTAGCATAACCGGGATGGATATTCCTTCCCTGAATCTGTATTACTGCCGAAGCCGCATTAAAATTTTCATATTCCAGTTCGCCGATCGCTCCGCCATCCATCGTATAGGCGAAGTCACAACCGAATTTAGCCACATCAAAATGAATGACACCTTTCCCGATCTCTTCATCCGGAGTAAATCCCACTTTTATCGTACCATGTTTGATCTCAGGATGTTGCACCAAATATTCCATGGCGCAAATAATCTCGGCAATACCGGCTTTATCGTCGGCGCCCAGTAATCCCTTACCATCCGTTACCAGTAAAGTCTGTCCCTTATAATCTCCAAGTTCCGGAAAATCGGCCAACGTAAGGGCTGTGTTGGTTTCGACATCCAACATAATATCTTTACCGTCATAATTCTCGATTACCCGCGGAGTGGAGATACCCGGCATATCGGGAGCCGTATCGAAATGGGCGATAAAACCGATTACCGGTTGTTTTTCATCGGTATTAGCCGGCAATGTACCGGTAACGTATCCGTACCGGTCTTTTTCCACATCTGCCAGGCCTATTCTTTTCAATTCATCAACCAGATAATCCCCGATCACCAGTTGCCCGGGAGTACTGGGATAAGTTTCCGAATTCTCGTCCGAAGTAGTAGGGAAAGAAATATATTTGGAAAAACGTTCTAACAATTTGGCTTTCATCATAACTATTATTATAGATTATTTAATATTCAATTTTTTCTTGAGATGTTTGGGTATGGCATCTTTATGGATCATAAAATTAATGGTCTGCATCCGGACAAAAGGTTCCGAAGCATAAAACATCCCGTTATAAGGATTTGTTGGAGCAGTTCCCCAAGAATTTTTCACGATAAAATAAGGGTTACCGGCCTGGTCTTTCGCTTTTCCCACGATCACCATCCCATGGTCGTCGGTGGTAGTATAGTTATCAAACCCTTCCTGCCTGATCTCCTGCGTAATTATCTTTTCTTTTCCGGGTTTATTGAAATTATAAAGTTCCTGTTCTTTTTCGTTTTGGGATAATTTTTCCCATCTTGCCCGGTCGGATCCGTCTTCCGAAGTAAAATCTTTCTCCGGCATAATAGCCACGCCCTTGCGCCAGTTGAAACCTTTATCGCTTACGTCGCTTCCCCAGGCGATACAATAACCGTTATCCACCGCATAATGCATTACTTCCATCATTTCATCCAAAGGAAGGTTATAAGAAAGAGCCATAGCCCAGTTGTCGGGAATTTCCAGGGCGAATTGTGTATAAAACGGATGGTGGGTATAAGAAGTAATACTTACATAATCATCCATATTTAATCCTAATGAAGCGGCATAAGAAAGAGGTGTGTATTGATTTCCCTGATAAGTGAAATTTTCCGGAGTCTTGCCCAGATAAGTTTCCACCAATGCATTATATCCGTTTTTCCATGCGGGAGATAATTTCCTATTGGGATTTTTCACGATAGCCTCGAGGTAAGCTTGCAACACGGCATCCAATTCCCCGTGGATCGGAAGGGTTTCCCCGTAATTGTTCCCGTCATAGATTTCTTCCGGTACTATACCGTATTTCCTGATTACGCTGGTCACATCACAAAAACCGCCTCCCGGACCAAAAGCGTGTTCTCCGTGCATCCGGACATACATATCCGCTTTATCGTTATACGTTTTATTCACGACCCACATATCCGAAAGATCATATTCACCCTTGCCGAGGCGCAAAAGCTCGGTCTCAAGAAACCCGATACCCGAAAAACTCCAGCATGTACTGGACCGGTTCTGGTTTTTTACCGACGTATACGGATTTTCTTTGATAGTTGTGAACTGATACCCGTCGTTTTGGGCATTCCCCTGTAAATTGATACAGAATATCAATACAAAGGATAATAGAATTGCTGATAATCTTTTCATAATTTATATTATATTAGTTATTTAGTTCAAAAATGTAATGGTAATGTTCCGGCTAATTTTAAATCAGAGCCGTAATTTTCTGGGTGAGCCCGTTAAACGTAAATTCTTCACCTATCTTTTTCCCCTCCATCACTTTAAAAAGAGGGACCTGTACCGATATGGCATAATATAATTCCCGGTCCAGTTCCAATTTACCCAGACTGATGCTTACCAGCATTTTCTGGCGATCGGTGATTACCAGGCTTCCGAATTCGACCTGACGGGACACTTTATCCAATTCGATCTTATTGAGGGTACGGATATTTTGCTGGGCCACATCGAACTGATTGGAATAGATTTCCGCCTGGCGCATTTGTTTGGTACGGAAAGCGTCATAACGATCTTTCGGGGCGCCGTAGTCATTAGCCATCTGCTGGGCTTCATTCATTAACGCCTGTGCCGTTTCGGAAGCTTTTTGCTGATGGGACAATGCCAGATCGACAAGCTTTCTTTTTATTTCCAGAAGTGTATCTTCCGATATATTCATCTGCTAAAACTTTCTTCTTACCAAATCACATAAAGCCAGATAAGCCGGCGAGGTAGAATCCCAAAAATAATGCTTTTTCAATTTTTCCATCACTCCGAAAGCTTCTTCTATATCCCGGCAATTATTGAGCGCCTGGATAGACTGACTGAATTCTTCTCCCCTGTTCCTGAATAATTCTTTGATAAATAAAAATTTATCGTTGATAGAAATAGACTTGGTAAGATCCACGATTTTAGCATTCTGGAATTTAGTATTTAAAGAATTATCTTCTTTTTTCTCGGTCAGGAGGTCATTCAGAGATCTTTTCTGGGTAGAAGTAGTCGTCTCGACCGTAACCTCCGCATGATAAACCTGGTCGATTTTAATTTCAGGCTCCTGCGGGGTAACCACTTCCGGATTTTTTCCCTGGGGAATCTCCGTTGTAACAGGACCGGGCGATGGAACTTCCGTTGAATCCGCTACCGGAACGGATTCCTCTTTTTTTTCAGGCTCCTGTCGGGACGCAGGTTTAGTGCCGGAAGATATAAAATGAAGAATATCTTCATTCCCTTCGAATTCCTGCTCCTGGTTTTGGGAAGAAAAACTTAATTCCGGAACCGGTATGGTATGGACCGCCGATTGTATCGAAGGCTTTTCTACTATTTCTGCAGGTTCGTCATCGGCAAATAATTCCGGTTCTTTTATGTCCGGAATGGGATCCGCCATAACTTCAGGTTCTTCGGTTACCGGTATTTCTTCCGGTATAACATTTGTAATTTCCGATGTGAAAGAAACTTCGATAGTCTCTCTTACCGTCACTTCTTCTTCAACGTGTTCCGGTCCGGCAACAGAGGGGATCTCCACTTCTGCAATTTCCGGTTGCGTTACCTCTGGGGGATTCTCGGATTCCTGAACGGCTGTTTCCGGTACAGATTGGGTTTCCTCCGTCAGGACCGGCTTTCCGGTTTCATGGGACCCTTCATCGCACGAAGGGCAGGTTATTTCCGTATCCATTTCCAGTACAGCGATATAAGCTTCACGGAGTTGTTGTAAAATAATGTCTTTATCAAGGATGGTAATGGCCTCTACATTATTTATAAGTTTCAGAGTATCAATAATTTTATTAATCACATCAAATTTGCTGTTCATTTTATCAAAACCGTTCATTGGTTATTATTTTATTTATGTTTAATTTTGCCGGGAATTATGGTCCGGAAATGGAGTCCAAAAATACAAAAAATTATCAATTTACCATTTGGAATTCTAATGAAATATCCGGGTTTAAAACAATATAATGCCGGAATTAATATGAAACGGGATTTTACGGATTTTCATATTTAATTTCACTTGTTTTACTACTAATTGATAAGAAAATAAAACTGATTATAATGAAATATGATGTAATAGTAATAGGCAGCGGACCCGGCGGTTATGTAGCCGCAATCCGGGCCAGTCAGCTCAACCTGAAAACAGCGGTGGTGGAAAAGGCGGAAGTGGGAGGAATTTGTTTGAACTGGGGTTGTATTCCTACGAAAGCCCTGCTTAAATCAGCTCAGGTATACAAATACGCAAAACATGCGCCGGAATACGGCATTAAGATCGAAGGGGAAGTAAAACCCGATTTCGAAGCTATTGTAAAAAGAAGCCGCACCGTAGCAGATACGATGAGTAAAGGGGTACAATTCCTTTTAAAGAAAAATAATGTGGACGTGATTACCGGATTCGGAAAAATACTCAAGGAAAAGAAAGTAGAAGTGACCGGTAACGAAGGAGCAATCTCCGTTTATGAAGCCGACCATATTATTCTGGCTACGGGAGCACGTTCCAGACAATTACCGCATATTCCCCAGGACGGCACAAAAATCATAGGCTACCGGGAAGCGCTTACTTTACCTGCGCTGCCGCAGTCAATGGTGGTGATGGGTTCCGGCGCTATCGGCAGTGAATTCGCTTATTTCTACGGTTCCCTGGGATGTAAGGTTACTCTGGTGGAATATATGCAGAATGTGGTTCCCGCGGAAGATGAGGAGATCGCCAAACATCTGGACAGGTCGTTGCGCAAAGCGGGGATTAAGGTCATGGCTTCCGCCTCCGTAGAGAAGGTTGATACGTCCGGACCGTTATGTAAAGTTACTGTTAAGGATGCCAAAGACAAGATCTCGGAGATCGAATGCGAGGTTGTGTTGTCGGCAGTAGGCGTCATGCCTAACATTGAAGGAATCGGACTGGATGAATATGGAGTTGCTACGGATCGTAATAAAATCAAAGTCGACCATTTTTACAGAACCAATTGTGAAGGGATTTACGCCATCGGCGATATAGTCCATGGTCCCGCATTGGCTCATGTAGCCTCACACGAAGCGTTGGTATGCGTGGAAAATATAGCCGGACTGGGCACTCCTCCCGTCGATTACGGCAATATTCCGGGATGTACCTATACTTCTCCTGAAATCGCGTCTGTGGGGATGACGGAAAAAGCATGTCTTGAAGCCGGTAAAGAAATCCTGGTAGGAAAATTCCCCTTCACGGCATCCGGTAAGGCAACCGCTTCCGGACAGAGGGACGGGATGGCTAAAGTAATATTCGACAAACAAACCGGCGAATGGCTGGGATGCCACCTGATCGGGGAGAATGTAACGGAAATGATCGGCGGAGCGGTAGTTGCAAGGGCTAAGAAAACGACGGGCCACGACCTTATCCATTCCGTTTTTCCTCACCCTACATTGTCAGAGGCGATTATGGAGGCGGCGGCAGCGGCATACGGGGAAGTAATCCATTTATAATCCTGAAAGGAATGAAAAAAACAGTTGTTATTTTGGTATTCTTAAGTATCATTTTTGGTGAGGTGAAAGGGCAGCAATATCCCGCTCTTCCCGTTACCGACAGCAGTTTGCTTGATAAAGGTTTTGAATTTTTGATAGGCGCAGGTGCTTATTTCGGAAACAAATATAACGCGTCCTATTATAACGGAAGTCCCGAAAATACCAATAATATCAATTATGTATTAGGAAATAAATATTGGTACGACGAAATTTATAAAATCATCGTCGATAAACATCCTTATGTAACGGACTCTGTTTATCTTGACCAATTGCCGGAAGATATGAAATATTCGGTAAGCCTCTCCATCGCCCTGGGTTTGCGTTATAAGTTTAATAAGAACTGGGCCATAAGTCTTACCTATTCTTTTACACGATTATCGGCCACCGATGTATTTACGCTGAAATATAACGCGCCTCCGGGCAATATGCGTAACAATTATTTCCCGCAACATCTCATAGCCAAGGAAAACCGTTCTGTTTTCGACCTGGCCGTTTCCTATTTATTTCATCCTCACCATATGATAAAGCCATATCTGGAACTGGGTGTGCAATTCAATTTTGTGGATGTCAAAAAGTTCTTCGCTCTAATCGAGGAAGAACGGCAATTTACTTTACTGGATTATTATAACGGGGCGAACTATATTCCCGGTGTCGATATGCAAAAATACAATACCAAATTCGGAGGCCCCGGCTACGGATTTTCATTAGCGGCGGGATTAAAGATCGTTTTCAACAAATATATATCCATTGACCCTGTTTTCTATGTATCCGCAAGTAGTATAAATCTGAAACCCTATACCGACCTGGCTTTTAATTACGGGGGATACCTGAGAATTGTGATGAGCGATCACATTTTCGGAAAATAATTTCTTATAATAAGTTTCGTTATTTAAAAAATATTGTATTTTTGCATCGCGATTATATCTTCATCGCGTTATTTATAAGATAAAATAATTTTCAGATTAATTGTATTTTTTATTTTATTATTAAAGTTTCTTATAAACTTCGTTACTATTAACATTTAACCTTAATTATGTTAGACTCTTCAGAAAAAAAACCTAAAAGAAAGCGTATTGCTATATCTGAGAAATCTCCTATTGCTACTTCAAACGAAAAGAAAATTACTTCAGGAATTATCGCTAACGGCGAAAAAAACGGTATTTCCGCTACAAAAAAAGCAGAAAGCCTTTTCCATACCGACATGGAAGTTCTTCCCGATATCATAGACGAACAGACATCAGATACGGATCCCGTTGTATTTGCCAATCCGATGCCTACGGAAGAAAACTCCAGACCAAAACGTAAAAACAAAAAGGGAACCGATACCGAAGAAATGGTTTCCGCAACAGACCAACAATACAGTGCTGGTAAAAAGAAAGGAAAATCCGTATATAAAAATAAAAAACAAACCCGGGAAACTTACGAGGTGGTGACGGAAACCAGGAAAAGCCTTGATGATTTTCCGGAAATCCTGTTCGACGATCCGGTTATACTCAAAGAAGATGATTACGCAACCCCGAAAGTCGATTTCGAGACCATGAACGACATTCTTCTGGACGATTTTACTTTTGAAGAACTTGCGAAAGAAAAGGAAGTTGTGAAAACGGTGGAAACGCAGGATATACAAATAGACGGAGAACCTTCCTCCATTACGGAAATAATTACGGACATCGATACTCTTCCCGAAGACCTTATTCAGGAAAATATTGTTTCAAGACCGGTTAAGCAGGAAGTAAGTACGGTTAAACAGGAAGAAAATACGGAAGCGACGGAATCATTATGGAATATGGTGGCGCAAGCCAATTTTGACGGCTCCGTATCAGCGGAAGGAGTATTGGAGATCACCAATGATACATGCGGATTTTTAAGGTCGTCGGATTATAATTACCTTACATCGCCCGATGATATTTACGTTTCGATGTCGCAAATCAAACTTTTCGGATTGAAAAGCGGCGATACTATTTTAGGAACCATCAGGCCTCCGAAAGAAGGCGAGAAATTCTTTCCGCTTACGAAAATCGAAAAGATCAACGGACGTGACCCGGCCGAAATCAGGGATCGTGTGCCTTTCGATTATTTAACTCCTATGTTTCCTGATCAGAAAATAAAACTGACCGGCCATCCCGGAGATAATATCTGTACCCGGGTGATCGACCTTTTCGCGCCCATCGGAAAAGGACAGCGCGGATTGATCGTAGCACAACCTAAAACTGGAAAAACCGTACTGTTGAAAGAAATAGCCAATGCTATTTCCTATAACCATCCTGAAATTTATCTTATTATCCTCTTAATAGACGAACGCCCTGAAGAAGTGACGGATATGCAGAAAAGCGTAAAAGCGGAAGTGATCTCATCCACTTTCGACGAACCCGCTGAACGTCACGTGAAAATAGCCAACGTCGTATTGGAAAAAGCCAAAAGAATGGTAGAATGCGGACAGGATGTTTGTATCCTTCTGGATTCCATAACCCGTCTCGCCAGAGCTTTCAATACTATTGCGCCGGCTTCAGGTAAAGTGTTATCGGGAGGTGTGGAAGCCAACGCATTACAAAAGCCCAAACGTTTCTTCGGAGCAGCCCGTAATATTGAAAACGGGGGTTCATTGACGATTATCTCCACGGCCCTGATCGATACCGGTTCAAGGATGGATGAAGTGATTTTCGAAGAGTTTAAAGGTACCGGAAATATGGAATTGCAATTAGACCGCAAATTATCCAACAAACGTATTTATCCTGCTGTGGATATCGTTTCTTCCAGTACACGTCGCGATGATCTTCTGCAAAATCCCGAAACCCTTCAGAAAGTATGGTTACTCAGGAATCACCTTTCGGATATGACCACCGTGGAAGCGATGGAATTCATCAAAGACCGGATGCGTTTTTCCAAAACCAATGAAGACTTCCTGGCTTCGATGAACGGATAGATTTCCTTATACTTATTTATTATCGGATGATTTAACGGGTTAGGGCATGGAATATCTGCTCCATTTTCAGCGCGCCCGTATCGGTATTCTTTGGCAAAAGACCCATTTTTTGTGCGACTTCGGGTAATTCACCGATCCCGGCATCGATGACGATATTCCCCCGGTTAATAATGATGACCCGGTCGCAAACCGCTTCCACTTCCTGCATAATATGCGTCGACAACATAACGGTTTTGCTTTTCCCGCACTCTTTGATCAAATCCCTGATCTCTACTAACTGATTGGGATCCAATCCTGTAGTCGGTTCATCCAGAATCAGCACTTCCGGATCATGAATCAGGGCCTGAGCCAATCCTACACGTTGGCGATAACCACGGGAAAGAGCATGGATCTTTTTCCGTTGTTCCAATTCCAGGTTGGTCATGCGGATAACCCTGGCTACTGCTTCCTTCTTATTTTTAATTTTGTGTACGCCTGCGATAAACTCCAGGAATTCCGCAACATACATATCCGGATAAAGCGGATTGGCCTCCGAAAGATAACCTATCTTTTTCCTTAATTCCAGTGAATCGTTCCAAATATCCAGGCCACAAACGGAAACATCTCCCTCAGTAGGCGGAATGTAGCAGGTTATGATCTTCATCATGGTGGACTTACCGGCGCCGTTAGGACCGAGGAATCCTACAATCTCCCCTTTTTTTACTTCGAAGCTAACATTGTTGAGGGCAAATTGTTTACCATATACTTTTGAAACATGGGTTACACTGATAGACATCTCTTTGATTTTGATCGCAAAAATACAAAAAAAGATGATCTTTTTTACTATCTTTGTGGCCTACAAACAGAAATAATAAATGAAAAACAGAAGTTCCGGTTTTTTCTCCTATTTGAAAACCATAGGGCTTTTTTGTTTTATTCTCATGGTTTTCCTCCAGGAATCCCATTCCCAATTTTACAACGGCTCACAACTTACTTTCGGTAAAAACAGGGTACAACACCAGAAATTTAACTGGACCTATTTCAGAACCACCAAGTTCGACGTATATTTTTACCCGAACGGCAAAGAACTGGCTCAATATACGCTTTATAAAGCGCCGGTCTTTATCGAGGAAATAGAGAGGATGCTTAATTTTTCTTCTTCCAAAAAATTACAATTTATCGTATACACCACCCAATCGGATTTCAGGGAGTCCAATTTCGCTTTCGACAATGACGATTTTTATAACCAGGGTGGTGTTACCAATATATACGGGACGAAGATTTATCTTTATTTTGACGGAGATCACGGACATCTGGATAAAATGATCCGTTCGGGCATCATGAACATCTATGCCCACCTGCTGGTAGAAGGCCAAAGCGTGGGTTCCAATATCACATCCGAATCATTGAATAATGTGCCCGTATGGTATTACAGCGGATTAGCTTCCTATGTGGGAGAGAATTGGAATAGTGAAATAGACGCCTATGTAAAAAACGGTATCTTAACCAAAAAATATGTGGATTTCGATCAGCTATCACCGGTCGACGCTACTTATGCGGGCCACTCATTCTGGAAATTCATTGTCGACCGGTACGGGAAGAACGCCATCGCCAATATTTTACATACAACGAGGACTTCGAGAAGTTATGAACGTGGTTTTTACTATGTTACCGGCGTGAGTTATGAAAAATTACTCGTGGACTGGTACCGGTATTATTTCGTGATGTACAGGAAGGACACCAAAAAAGAATTACCTGAGGGAGAAGAACTGGTCCCCAAACCCAAAACGAAAAGGGAATATAGTAATATCATCTTTTCACCCGATGGAGAGAGTTATGCATATACGACCAATGAAGCGGGACAGGTTAAGATCTGGCTTAAGACTCCCGGTGTTAAAAAACCGAAAAAAATATTCACCCGGTATCAAAAAGTGGAGGATAACCCAGATCTGACTTATCCGAAATTAGCATGGCATCCTAACGGTGAGATATTGGGCTTCACCATTGAGGATCGCGGTCGTTGTTATTATTATCCTTACATGATTGAGGATAATAAACTGGAAAAACGGTTGCTGGTAGATGTGGAAAAAATTACGGACTGGTCTTATTCGGATGACGGCCGATTAATGCTGTTTTCAGGATTCAGGCACGGTCAATCTGATATTTTCATTTACAGTTTCCTGTCCCGTTCCATTCAAAATATTACGAATGATATTTATGATGACTACCAGCCGCGGTTTATGAACAACCAGAAAAAGATCATATTCTCCTCCAAAAGAAGTCATGATACGATACCTGCACCGGAAAAATTCTTTGAGGCTAAACCACAGTCTTTCTATGATCTTTATCTCTATCATTACGATACGAAAGAAAAGGAATTATTGCAGGTTACCCGCACTCCATACGCAAATGAAACCAATGCGCAGGAATTGAGCCGTAACGAAATCCTTTTCCTGAGTGATGAGAACGGCATCAATAACCGCTATATCGCCCGTTTCGACAGCATGATCAGCAAAATCGACACGATCATCCATTATGCCTATACAGCGAATAGTTCGCCGCTTACGGATAATGCATATTCGATATTTGAACAAGTCTATAACAGTACTTCCGGGGATGTGGCGGATATCATGCTCTACGACGGTGTAAAGCGCATTCTGAAACGCCCTGTACAGCTTAATCCCTTAACCGGAATACAAAAATCCGCTTTCCAGGAAGAGATGTGGAAAGAGAGGCAAAAACAGGATAGCCTTGCCTTAATAAGTAAACCGGCAGGAACACGCAAAACAATACCACAACATGGTTTCTTCCAGGTACGACAGAGTGACCTGCTTCCTAAAAAAACGTCAGATACTCTCCTCTCCGGGCCTGAAAAAACGGGTTTCCAACCCAATGCCTTAACAGAAGGAATCGAATACATTCAACCGGTTACCCGGAATTACAATGTTCAGTATACCCTCAATAAATTAGTTACGCAAGCTGATTTTAGTTTTCTCAATACTACCTATCAGCAATTTACAGGCGCCGAAAGCCCCATTTACCTCAATACGGGATTGAACGCTTTGTTTATGGTCGGGATCAATGATCTTTTTGAAAATTACCGGATCTCGGGTGGCGTGAGACTTTCTTTCGACCTGGAGAGTAACGAATTTATGTTCAGCTTTGAGGACCTTTCCCGTCGTGTGGACCATCAGGTGATCATTTACAGGCAATCCATCAAATCCATGGCTGACTATGACCTCATCAAACAAAAATCGAACAGTATTTTCTATATTATCAAATATCCTTTTAATAAGCTAACGAGCCTCCGGCTTACCCTGACGGGCCGCTATGAAAATTTTATCCTCGGAGCGCTGGATGATCTTTCGCTCCGGACCAAAAATGAAAATCACGTATGGGCAGGAGCCAAGATGGAATTCGTCTTCGATTCTTCCAAAGAATTATATACCAATCTTTGGCGTGGAAGTAAAATGAAATTCTTCGTCGAATACCAGCACCGGTTGGAGAAAGACCAGAAAAACCTGTTGGTATTAGGGATGGATATCCGAAAATCCGTTAAGGTATACAAGAATATGACCTGGGCAACCAGATTCGCGGCCAGTACTAATTTCGGATCCGGAAGACTGATTTATTACATGGGCGGGATCGACAACTGGATGCTTGCCAAATTTAACAGGGATATTTCGGTTGACCGGACCATTGATTATGCCTACCAGACATTAGCCACGAATATGCGCGGGTTTACGCAAAATATACGCAACGGAACTTCTTTCGCTTTATTAAACACCGAACTGAGGGTTCCGTTCGTGCAATTGATTGCCCGGAAAAGATTATCCAATAATTTCCTTAATTCTTTGCAACTGGTATTATTCGGCGATATCGGTACCGCCTGGACCGGCCTGACGCCGTATTCAGAAGAAAATTCCCTCTATACCCGCTATGTGGAAAGCGGTTATATCTCCGCTGTGGTCAGAAGGCAGGTTGAACCGATCGTATGCGGCTTCGGAGCCGGATTACGGGCTTCGCTACTGGGTTATTTTCTCAGATTCGATTACGCCTGGGGAGTAGAAGATGCCAGGATAGTGAATCCCAAAGGACAGTTCATGTTCTCTATCGGACTTGACTTTTAAGAAAAAAGAATTTTCTATTGTAAACGGGCAAATACTTCCATAGCCTGGTATTCCGCCAACCCTAATTTATCGTATAATACGGCAGTATTGTGATTCCGCTCCTCCGCCCTTTGCCAGAATTCACGTTTGTCAGAACCCGGGAACGGGGCGTTATCTTTTTGGGACTGGTGTTTGAAAATCGCTTTCCGTTTTACGGTTACTTCATCAGGACTAAGCGGTACGGCCATATCCACTTCGTGAATATCCCATTCCTGCCATGCGCCGCGATACATCCAGCAATAACAGTCTTTCAGCCATTTCTCGGATTTGATTTGCTGGAGCGCTTCTTTGATTGCGTTGAGGCATATCCGGTGTGTACCATGCGGATCGCTTAAATCTCCGGCAGCATAAATCTGGTGAGGATGTATTTCCTGCAAAACATCAATGATGAGATCTATATCCTGTTGTGAAAGATCGTATTTTTTAATACTTCCGGATTCATAAAAAGGCATTTGCAGGAAGTGGATATTTTCATCTTTGACACCGATGAACCGGCATGCCGCCCTCGCTTCAATTTTACGTATTATGGTTTTGATCCGGGCGATCTCCGGAGAATGGATTTGGGTACTGCCTTCCGATAACGAATCCCCGATAACGGAATATACCTGATCCTGGAACTGGCTCTCCATACCTTGTAATATGGAAATTTCACGCAGAAAATCGAGATATTTCATCACATCATCGTCATAAACCGCTAAATTACCGGAAGTCTGGTAAACTACATGAACATCATGGCCCTGCCGGACCAAACGTGCAAGTGTTCCTCCCATAGAAATCACGTCGTCGTCGGGATGAGGACTAAAAACGACCACTCTTTTCGGGTAAGGAATGGCTCTTTCCGGGCGCTGGCTGTCATCCGCTGCCGGTTTGCCGCCCGGCCAGCCGGTAATCGTATGCTGGAGATTATTAAAAACCTGAATATTGAGATCATAGGCGGATTTAAAAATATCCAGTAATTCGCTAAGGCCATTGTCTATATAGTCACGATCCGTAAGCTTAAGTATCGGCTTGGAAGTTGTCGTACACAACCACACTACCGCTTTCCGGATCAGCCTCCTGTCCCACTTGCATTTTTCGAATAACCAGGGCACGATCGTCCGGGAAAGTTGGGAAGCCGCGGATCTGTCTATATAAAATTCCACATTGTTATGTTGCTGGAGGTATGTCCCGGGAACATAATCCTGTATTTCGCCTTCAACCACCTGGTTGATAATATCGGATTTATGTTCTCCCCATGCCATTAAAATGATCCGTTTGGCTTTCAGGATCGTGGAAATACCCATCGTGATGGCTTTCTTGGGCACTTTGTCCGTACCTCCAAAAGCAAAAGCGGCATCGGTTTTGGTCACGATATCCAACGTTACCATCCTGGTTTTGGAATAGATCTGGCTACCCGGCTCGTTAAATCCGATATGCCCGTTTCTCCCGATACCCAGAAGCTGAATATCAATTCCCCCTGCAGATTCTATTTCCCATTCATAGCGGGTACAGTATTCCTCTATCTCATTCTCCGGAATAGTACCGTCGGGAATATGAACATTTGCCGGATCGATATCGACATGATCGAAAAGATGATAATTCATAAAATAGACATAGCTTTCCGGATCGGTGGGTTTCATCGGGTAATATTCGTCCAGGTTAAATGTTACCACATTTTTGAAACTGAGTCCTTCTTCCCTGTGCATCCTTACCAGTTCATGATAAACCCTTATCGGCGATGAGCCGGTCGCTAAACCGAGCACGGCCGTTTTATTCTGCGCTGCTTTTCTTTTGATCAATTTGGCGATCTCTTTAGCGGCCTTTACAGATCCGGCGTCCGAATCTTTATATATGGTTACCGGAATCTTTTCCCTGATTGTATTGATCATATCTTATCTATTTTATAATGCAAACATAATGTTTTTTTAATCTTAATACCGGATTACGCCGTTACCATAATGATTCTTTTATATTAATTTTCTGATCGGATACAATAACATTCCGACCAGTTTTTCATGCAACGGCCGTAGCAACCATCTGGTATGATTAAAAGCTGTACATTCCGTTAATGTATCATCCATGTATTCCCTGATGAGTGATGAAATCACAGCATCCGTACCCGAAAGATTGATCTCATGCATATACCGGAAACTCCTGTAATCAAAATTGGTGGATCCGATGGAAAATATTTCATCATCGATCAAAACGAGCTTGGCGTGAAGATTACCTTTATTGAACATATAAAAATTAACGCCGTGGCGATATAAGGAACCTAAAAAAAGATCACGCAGCCAGTCCACGCTCCTTACATCGGAATGGAGAGGAATAATGATATTGACTTCCACACCACGCTTAACGGCTTTAACCAGTTGGGAGCGGATAGATTTACCCGTCACGAAATAGGGTGTTACGATAGTAATCTTTTTTTTAGCGTTCTCAATCAGTCGTATAAAATAGTTCCGGGTCTTCTGGTGGATAATGGAAGGTGTTTCCCTTATAATCTTAAGGTTATGGTGATTGATTGTCTTATAATATTTTTTGGGTTTGATCTTCTTTTTATAGATCTTATAATTTTCCAGGAATATCAACTTGAATATTTTGGCAATATCATTATCGATCCGCAAAATACTTTCGCGCCATTTTAAACTATATTTGGAAAAATTGGCGGATCCTATATAAGCGATTTTGTCATCGATAGCTATGATCTTACGGTGATTACGCTGGTGATTCCTGGCAAACCACCGGAAACAGATGACCAGTTTCTTAAAATAGCGAATAGATATCCCTTTATTCTCCATTTCGGTAAAAAGAGAAGTTTTCCATGTGCCCCACGAATCCACCACCAGCTTGATCTCGATGCCCCGTTGCGCCTGGACCATCAACGCTTCGCATACCCTTCGTCCGGCGATATCATCGTTAAGCCGGAAAGTCTCAATATAAATGTAGTGTTTTGCGTGATGTATATCTTTCACCAATTGATCAATCCACTCTCCGCAAGAACCGAAAAGCTGATATTCCAAATTATCCGGTTTAAGGAAAACATTTTTCATTCTATTTCTTCTTAACGGAGAAACCAAATTTACCTATTCTTTTCCCAAGCGTATAATATTGACCGTGAGCATAGGATAATAAATTACATCTATCCAGTTGCAGTGCATCGGTTTTTTTATCAAAAAGAGTGTTATCGGCGTGAACCGCCACTATTTCAGCAACGAACATATCATGAGAGCCTAAAGGAATGATCTCTTTGACCACACACTCGATATTAACCGGCGACTGATAGATCAGGGGAGCCTGCACTTTAGTAGCTTTGACAGGTGTCAAATCCATTTCCAGGAATTTGTTATATTTTTTCCCAGAACGGACACCGCACCAATCGGTCGCGGTCGCCAATTGTTCCGTAGTAAGGTTAATCACAAATTCCCGGTTTTTTTTTATGATCCCATAGGAATGTCTTTCGGGTCGAACGGAAATAGTGCACATGGGCGGATCGGAACAAACAGTACCTGCCCAGGCAACCGTAATAATATTATATTCTTCAAGAGTATTTCCGCAACTGACCATTACCACCGGGGACGGATTCAGCATATTGCCCGGCTTCATTACTCTTTTCTCGTTTCGTGTGTTAATCATAATCCTGGTATTGGAGATTTACGTATCCTATCTTCTTTCAAATGATTTTTAACGATATGGATTTCTTGAATTAGTAATTAAAATGACTTCCGCCGACAAATTCCCTTAAAATCGAACCGCCCGGAACGGCTTGTTCGGGAATGGTCTTGAAGAATGAGAGGAATTTAAGCAACCGTGTAGCCTCGGCATATTCCGGTTCGGTTTCGGGAACCTCTTTTAATATGGGAACGGCATATTGTTTAAGTACACCTAATTCGCAAATCAGGGAAGTATTGAACATCACATCGGCATTTTCCTGGAATGGAAATATATATTTCATCTCTCCTTCCCTCACACTGGACCAACGGCGGAGTGTATCCAAAGCGGAATATCCCCGGTATTTATAATCCCGGATAATACGCCTGATCAAACGGGTATCAGTTGTAGGAATAGGATTCTGCGTATCGATGGATACGGAAGTGAGCGCCGAAACAAATACCTTGTACTTCGTATCCTCAGCCACCTGAGCTGTTAATTTCGGATTCAGGCAATGAATACCTTCGACAACCAGAATGGATTTTTCTTCCAATTTGATCCTGTGTCCTTTCCATTCTTTTTTTCCCGAGGTAAAGTTGAAACTGGGCAATTCCACTTCTTCTCCCGCCAATAACCGGTTCAGGGTATCGTTAAATAACGGCAGATCAATGGCGTCAATCGTTTCAAAGTTATACTGTCCCTTGGCATCCCGGGGCGTATCTTCTCTTTCCACGAAAAAATCATCTACGGAAATCTGGACGGGAACATAGCCTAAAACGCCCAACTGCACGGACAAGCGCCGGCATGTCGTTGTTTTACCCGAACTGGACGGACCGCTCAATAAAATTACTTTTACAGATTCTTTATGATGGATATCGTCGGCTATATTCGCAATCAGTTTTTCGTGAAAAGCCTCAGAAATCTGGATAAAAGATTCTATTTCACCGTTATCCACTTTTTTATTAATATCTTTTACATAAGGAACCCCGATATCTTCCACCCACTTTTTATAGGTTTTATAAACGGAAAATAACTTTGGCAGTTTCCTGGTACTGCTGATGTGGGAAGGGTTTCTTCTGGAAGGCAATTTTAACAGCAATCCGCTTTCATATAACTCCAATGAAAAAGTATCGATATAACCGGTAGAAGGGGCCAGGAATCCGTAATAATAATTGACACAATCATTCAGACGGTAAACGGAGGTAAAAATCCGGCTTCTCTCCTGAAAAAGATCCGCCTTTTCATAAAGATGATGCCTCCTGAATTCTTCCAGGGCATCCGGTGTCAGCATTTCGTCACGATAAAAAGGCAGGTCTTCCTTCACTATTTCCCACATTCTCTTTAAAAGCTCATCCACCAGATACTGGTCCAAAGGTACGTTAAGGTTTTCAAGTTCGCAATACTTACCTCCGGAAATAGAATGAAGGATTTTTAAAGTAGTACCGGGAAGAATATCCCCGATCGCTTTAAAAAGGATAAAATAGGCTGAACGGTAATAAATATCGATCCCGCAGGAAGAAGTAATATCAAAAAAAGCGATGGTTACGGGTTTATGCAACCGGTAATCCATATTACGCACTTTGTTGTTGACTAAGGCTCCTATTAAGGGAAAATCAAGTTTAATGTTTTCTTTTTCAGCAACTTCATGAAGAGTTGTCCCGAAAGGATATTCATGCTTTGCGTTAACATCCTTTAAATATACAGTGATCATTTTTCAAGTTTTGAGGAAGTGCAAAAATATAAATATTATTTTTGCGAATTAAATGGTAAACGATGATTACTTTTATAAGTTCAATTATCTTGATGGTTGCCGTTTTATTTTAATATACGGGAAAATTATTGGATGTCCGGTTTCCCCGTACAGATCAAAATATGGAAAAGAAATATAAATCGTAATCGCATAATAATCAAACAATATGAAAAAATTCGCCGGCAAAGTTATATGGATCACCGGATCATCTTCCGGTATAGGTAAAGAATGTGCGTACCTGTTCGCCAGGGAGGGCGCCATGTTAATCCTCACCGCTCTTGAAAGTGATATATTGCATGAGGTTAAAGCAATTTGCCTGAAAGAAGGATCACCGAAAGTGGCCGTATTAGCCTTCGACCTGTCCAGAACCGATGAAATAGCCGCATGGGTGGACAAAGCATATGAACTTTTCGGCAGGATCGATATTCTTTATAATAACGCCGGGATTAGCCAAAGGGGCACAACCCTTGAAACCGACCTTAACGTGATTCGGAAGATCATGAATGTCAATTATTTCGCACCCTTAGCTCTCACCAAATCCATACTTCCCAATATGATCCGGGACGGCGGCGGGCAATTGGTCGTGACTACCAGTATAGCGGGCAAATTCGGATTTCCGTTGCGATGTGGTTATTCTTCTTCTAAGCATGCTCTTTATGGTCTTTTTGAAACCGTGCAAGCTGAATATTATGATCAAAATATCCGTGTTACTTTCGTTTGTCCCGGCAGAGTGCAGACCAATATATCATTCTATGCCCTGGAAAAAGACGGAACACAGCACGGAATACTGGATAAAGGCCAGGCCGACGGGATATCACCCGAAGAGGCCGCACATAAAATCGTTAAAGCCGTATACAGGAAAAAACGGGAAGTGTTGGTCGGAAGCAAGGAATTGCTGATGGTTTACATCAAAAGATTTTTCCCCGGACTGGCAGCGAGAATGGCCAGGAATATCAAACCCATGTAAGAATAAGTTATTTTATTTTTACTTTGTTTAGTCCCATTAAACGAAAGAGATATTTGGGCAACTGTTTTCGTTTATCTCTTTTGGCAAGGTCTATATTCCATCCTAATTTTTTAAGCACCGGAATTTTATGGGTTTCGACGAATTCGATTAAAGTACCGTCCGGATCCTCGATATAACTGAAATGTCCGGTAGCCTCACCCATATCAAAATGTTGCTGGTCGGTACAGCTGTCGACAGTGAACGGGAAGCCTTTCTCCGCGCAATATTCTTTCAGTCCCTGCATATTGATCACATCCATACATATCTGAATAAAACCGGGATCTCCCCAAAAACGGCCTTCATAGATTTTATTAGGTTTCCGGTCCAGTGCCTGTACCAATTCCAGCCGGCTCGGACCTAACATACCGGAAAAAGCGCCCTGGCGGGGTTGCGAATGACCTAGCAAAGCCCTACGGTAATTTTGTTCGCTTCCGCGAAGGAAACTCCAATCGGTAAATTGGCCGCTCTCATCATAAATGATATCATCATATCCTAAAATATCACGGTAAACAGGCAGTGCCTTCTCAATATCGGAAACCCCGATCATGGCACCTACGGTTCCTCCTGCCAGTTCTTTACGATCTATGAAAATATAGGAATCCTGCACTACCTGGAAATAATTACCGAAAGGATCCGATATGTAAAAGGTAGGCTGACCATCGGGAGCGGTTTCTATTTTCCCGAGATTATCATACTTGGCCGACAATTCTTTGTGAAAAGCTTTCACGTCGTGGCTTTTGATCTTTGCGGCGAATACGCCCAGATCTCCTATCCGGATATCGAAATTAACCGGTTCCGGTTTCCTTTCCGAATAATTCCATATCTCGAAACCTCCTCCACCCTGCAGGTTAACCGCAATACAGGCGCGTCTTTTCTGCGGTTTGTTTCCGGTGTACGGCAACATCAATTCCGCTACGGTATCATCTTCCAGAATCTTTATATCTATTTGAAAATTCTCAATATACCATTTCCATGATTTTTCAAAATCAACAGTCCCTATACCAATCTGTTGTATCCCCGAGAAAAAATAATTATCCATGAGTAACGATCTCCTTTTAAGTAAATAATTGTTTGGTCAGTAAATAGTCATGCAAAGATAGTGGATAATTACTTATCGATACTCACCTTATTATTATTTTTATTCCGGCGGACAATGATTGATAAAGCATGAATGTCCTGCAAATTCGCCGGATAGCATTCAATGTATTCCGGAAGTTTTATGAACAAAAATATAAGCCGGGTGTTGCCTTTAATATAAAACCATAATATCATGAACAAACCAAAAGCTACAGCAGTATGGGAAGGTTCCGGAAAGACCGGGAAAGGTAAATTAAATACTTTCAGCGGTGTATTAAAAGATACGCCTTATACCTTCAAAACCAGATTCGAAGGTGCACCGGGAACCAATCCGGAAGAATTACTGGCTGCCGCCCATGCAGGCTGTTTTACCATGAAACTGGCGTTCAACATCGATGCGGCGGGATTCACAGCTACCAGACTGGACACTACCTGTCTGATCACTTTCGAGGATGGTACCATCAAAGCTTCCGACCTCAAGGTAGAAGCCGAAATACCGGGAATTACACAGGAGGCATTTCAACAACTGGTGGCGGACGCCGAAAAAACCTGTCCCGTTTCCCAGTTATTTAATGCCAAAATCTCGGCGGAAGGAATCCTGAAATAATATTCGCCGGAATTAGAAGTTCATCACGATACCGAAATGTATTTTTCCTGATTTGAATGAAATGGGATTTCCTAGTTGTTTTCCCAGAGCATAACTCAGGTTGAACATTCCCGCTTTGGTATCAAAGGCAATACCTATTCCAAAACCGAATGGAGTATCTCTAAGATATTGCGTGGAAAGATTTTTTTCGTACCACGCACCGTTAAAAAATGCATTAATATAAGATTTCCTGGCGAAAATAAAACGCAGTTCCCACAAGCCAATTACATAAGCATCGGCTTGTATACTGTTTTCATCAAATCCCCGGAACGTACGCATACCGCCGAACTTGAACATTTCGTTGGCCACATGCTGATTCCCGAAAAGCGCTCCTCCGTCGGCTCCCAATACCATTACCCAGCGGGGATGCATGGGAATATATCCCCGTAACAGTCCCTGTATCCTGTAACGGAGGGTACTCATTTCCACATCATCGTAAAAGCCCTCTTCAGCTTTGCTGTTCCTAATAATATTCATCTTTCCCACGGATCCGTTTACGAGCAGGGAGAAGCCTTTCCTGGGATTATAGAGATAATCTAATTTCCGTAATACGAATTCGACTCCATACATGGTTCTCCTGTAGTCAATATAAGAAAAATTCCCCTCGCTTACCGCAAGCAAACCGGGCGCTAAAATATTAGAGGTGGCCTGGTCAAAATAAATTTTGAGATAATTATTTCCTTTAAAAGAATATTGGAGTCCTAAAGTATAATTCATCGTAACATAGCTGGTATCCGTTTTATCCAGTATAAAATTTCCGTTTATCCCGAAAGGAGTCCACAAAAGATAAGGGAAATCGGCATTAATATTCAAATATTGAGAATACTTTCCGGGACTACGCCATTGAAGGCTGATACTTTCCCCCAGTGTAAATATATTCTTCAATCCCAGATTCAATTCTCCGTTCAGGGTGACTTTTCCGGTCTCCTCATTCACAGGTACTAGTCCGATATATCCGTCGAACTGATTGGTCCTGACTTTATCCAAAAAAAGGTATAGATAAGCTTTATCGGCCACGAACTCGATCCCCGAGCTTCTCATTTCGGTGGCAAAAGGTAATTCTGCGATCTTGGCGGGAACCTGTCTGACGGCATTTTCATTATAGGCCTTATTCCTGCGCAGGCCTAGGTATGGATAAAGGTAACTTTTCGCGAGTTTAAGATTACCCTTAAGAATGATGGAATCAAAAACGATATACTGTTTTTTATTGACGACCAACCGGGAATGGATATTATTATCCTCTATAATTATGCTATCCAGATAAACCTCGGCAAAGGGAAATCCGGTATTTCCCAGAGTATTGACCAATTTTGACGCGAAAGCCGGATATCGCCCGACGGGCAACCGGCCCTGATCAAGAAAACCCGAAGTATTGGTTTGTCCTAAAAGTAACCGGTCTTCTTCCGGTATAGTTATATCAGTTGTACCGTACTTTCTTCCCGGAAAAATATAAACCTCAAATTTATGATCTGTCTCCGCGATGGAATCTACGGAAAAAGTGATATAACCCACAGATTTGTAATAATCAACATAATAGCGGAGTTTTTCTTCCAGTATAGCCAGATCTTTAACTTTTTTTGGCAATTTACTTTTTTTATCCGTGAAAGTTTGATTTTCCACAGGAGAAATCACTTCTACTTTCTTCTGAGAGAAAACTATTATACACAGAAAGTTAAGGATAATAAAAAGAAATAATTTTTTGTTGATTTTCAATTAATTAATCATTTGGATAGCGATATCGCTTTTGCTATAAAACAATTAAAATTATTTTTCGTTATTTTTGCAAAGGTAAAATAATAACGTATATGAAAAAATTTATTGTTATACTAGGTATATTATTGACCGGCATTATGGTTATGAGTTCATGCCGGACTCAGAAAAAATGTCCCGCATACGGACATCATACCTATTATGAAACTATCGAGGCCGACAATAACCAATCCTAACGGAATATGAAATATATTTCTATGGCGGGAAAGCATAAAAGAGCATGTTTATGCATGCTCTTTTTGTTCTGTTATATGACGGGATTCACCCAGGATGTAGGAGAACCGGAAGGCCAGACCGTAACGACCAAGGAATGGGAACTTGAATTTTTCTTAAATACCAGCGGGGGCGGACTGGGTTTTCAACAAGGATGGACCCCGGATTATTTTAATAAACATTTCTGGGAAATCAACCTTTTGTACAACCAGCATCCCAAAGCGGTAAGGGCAAGGTCGGCAGATCCGGAAGCTACCGCTTATTCTTACGGCAAACTGTATGATCTTTTTTTCCTGCGCGGCGGTTATGGTTACCAGCGCACCCTGAATCATAAGCCTTACTGGGGCGGCGTTCAGGTGAGATATACGATCTCCGGCGGTTTTACACTGGGTATCGGGATTCCGGTATTCGTCAATATAAGATATCCCGGTCCTAATGGTTTCTTTATACGGGAAACCGTTCAATATGATCCGGAAAATCCGAATCATACCATCGACAAGATTTTAGGTCGGGCCGGATTTTTCAAGGGATTCAGCAAAACAGCACTGCGTCCGGGTTTTTACGCTAAGACGGGACTTCAATTCGATTTCAGCCAGAATGACCTCAGAATCCATGTACTGGAAGTCGGAGGCACCATTGATATGGTTTTCCCTTTTATACGGCAAATGGCTTTCAATAAAGCCAAACCTTTTTATTTATGTGCCTATGTCGCTTACCATTTTGGGAAGAAAAAAGGTTTTCTCGAGTAATTATATTATATCATATTACAACTTCAAAAATAAGTGTAATTTTGCACTCGGATTTATAATGATAACATTATTTTAAACATATTGATATGAAAAGAGATACACAGGTTTTTGATCTTATCCAGGCAGAGCGTAAACGTCAGACTTTAGGGATTGAACTGATCGCTTCGGAAAATTTTGTAAGCGACCAGGTTATGGAAGCCCTGGGATCCGTACTTACGAACAAATACGCCGAAGGATATCCGGGTAAAAGATATTACGGCGGATGCCAGATCGTTGACCAGACCGAACAACTGGCTATCGACCGGATTAAGAAACTTTTCGGCGCGGAATGGGCCAATGTGCAACCTCATTCGGGAGCTCAGGCTAATATGGCGGTTTTCCTGGCCTGCCTCAAACCGGGCGATGTTTTCATGGGATTGGATCTTTCCCACGGAGGACACCTCTCACACGGATCACCCGTAAATTCTTCCGGAATCCTTTATAAAGCAGTAGCCTATACGGTAGATGAAGAAACCGGTACGATCAATTATGACAGAATGGAAGAAGTGGCACTTCGCGAACGTCCTAAGATGATCGTGGGAGGTGCTTCCGCTTATTCCCGTGACTGGGACTGGAAAAGAATGAGAGAGATTGCCGACAAAATCGGTGCTATCCTGATGGGCGATATTTCCCATCCGGCAGGATTAATCGCAAGAGGATTATTAAATGATCCCGTGCAATATTGCCACATTGTTACCACTACCACCCATAAAACTTTACGGGGACCAAGAGGCGGACTTATCCTTATCGGAAAAGATTTTGACAATCCGTGGGGATTAACCACGCCAAAAGGCGAAATCAAAAAAATGTCACAACTATTGGACAGCGCGGTTTTCCCCGGTATACAGGGCGGACCTTTGGAACACGTGATCGCGTCTAAAGCGGTGGCTTTCGGCGAAGCTATGAGCGATGAGTATTTCACCTATATCCAACAGGTACAAAATAATGCCCGGGCAATGTGCGACGCTTTTATCCATAAAGGATATAAAGTGATCAGCGGTGGAACGGACAATCATCTGATGTTGATCGACCTCAGGACCAAATTCCCCGACCTGACAGGAAAAGTAGCGGAAAACACTTTGGTTCAGGCTGATATTACGATCAATAAAAACATGGTTCCGTTCGACAGCCGTACACCTTTCAGCACTTCCGGTATACGCGTAGGTACTCCTGCCATCACAACCAGAGGTCTGAAAGAGAATGAAATGGGTGACATCGTAAATCTGATCGACGAGGTTTTGAGTAATGTTCAGGATCAGTCCGTTATCGACGGAGTAAGAAAAAAAGTAAATGAAATGATGGCGGAAAGGCCGTTATTTGCCTGGTAAGAAATTCGAAACCGAATATACTATACGTTTTGGGAGTATAATTTTATATGGATATGGCTATAGATTTAATTGCAATAAAACAACGCTATGGAATTATCGGGCACAGTCCGTTACTGGATCATGCCATTCATGTGGCGGTGCAGGTTGCAGCCACGGATCTTTCGGTCTTAATCATGGGGGAAAGTGGAGTCGGTAAAGAAAATTTCCCAAAAATTATCCACGATTTCAGTGCCTGGAAACATGGTCCGTATATCACTGTGAATTGCGGTGCCATACCTGAAGGAACAATCGATTCGGAACTTTTCGGACATGAAAAAGGCGCTTTCACGGGGGCCACAGAAACCCGGAAAGGTTATTTCGAAGTGGCGGACGGCGGTACTATATTCATGGATGAAGTTGCAGACCTGCCTTTGGCCACGCAGGTAAGATTACTCAGAGTACTTGAAACTGGTGATTTTATGAAAGTGGGCTCCTCGAAAGTTCAGAAAACCAAAGTAAGGGTTATTGCCGCTACGAATGTTAATATCAGCGACCGTATTGCCAAAGGAAAATTCAGGGAAGATCTGTATTACAGGCTCAATACGGTTCCTATCCAGATTCCACCTTTAAGGGACAGGCAGGATGACGTAGTACTCCTATTTATGAAATTCGCTTCCGATTTTGCGAATAAGTATCGCTTTCCACAACTGGAACTGACTCCGGAAGCCACCGAATATCTTAAAAGTTATAACTGGCCGGGAAATATACGTCAATTGAAAAACGTAACGGAACAGATGTCGCTTATCGAGAAAAACCGGCTTATACAGGTGGAAACCCTAAAGAAATACCTGGTTACGCCGACTGTTTCGAGCGTACCGGTACTATTGCACAGCGAACCCGGTGAACGATCTGAAAATTTCGAAAGGGAATTGGTATTTAAGTTTTTAGCCGATATGAAACGGGAAGTGACCGAATTAAAATCGCTGGTTAACAGTATGGCTAAAAGTCCTAATTTCGACCGTCAGTTCCATCCTGAAATGGATTTGACCAATCCCGGAATAGCGGAATCCCCGCATCCGTATTCTTTTGCCAAACCGGATCATTATCCTTATCTTAATTCCCACTCCCTGGATGAAAACCTGGAAGAACCCGTTATTTTGGAGGATAATTATTCGCTGGCCGACAGTGAGCGTGAACTGATCAGGAAAGCATTGGAAAAACATCACAATAAAAGGAAGTTAGCGGCTGAGGAATTAGGCATTTCCGAAAGAACACTCTACCGTAAAATAAAAGAATACGGATTATGAAAGAGAAAAGGATTATCGCTAAACCGGCAAAATTTACTTTTATAATCGCATTCGGGATTTTTTGCCTTTTTTTATATTCCTGCCGTGTGTCCGTTTCTTTAACCGGGGGCACTATCGATCCTAATGCCAAAACCGTTTATATCGCGACCTTTCCTAATAATGCCACTTTGGTAAATCCATCTTTAAGTCAGGATTTTACCAATGCTCTTAAAAATAAAATCCAGAACCAGACTCCGTTAACGATCGTGAATAACGAGGGAGATTATTCCATTGAAGGAGAAATTACCGGATACAACATTTCTCCAGTAGCGATCCAGGGTAACGAAACGGCGGCTTTGAACCGCCTGACCATAACCGTAAGAGTACGCTTTATTAATAGATTCGACGAAAACCTTAATTTCGAACAATCTTTTTCCCGTTATTACGATTACGACAGCAATATTAATTTCACCTCCTCCGAAAACACTTTCGTAGCTTCAATCAATGATGCCCTGACGGATGACATATTCAATAAAGCTTTTGTCAACTGGTAATGTCACAGATCATGAATAAAGAACGTTTTTTACAATACCTGACCACACTGCCCATCGAACAAGGGGAACTGGTAAAAGAATTCGGAAACCTCCGGACCCGATATCCGGCTTCTCCCGTTGTAAATTTTATTTACCTTAAGCTTCTCCAGAATAATATTCCGTCGGAATATGAAAAAATAAAATCCTCCCTCCTTTTATCGCTGATCAGCCGCGAAAAATTTCATCAGTATATTTTCCAGACCGGTGTGATTATTGAGCGGGAAAAACCACCGGAAGAAACAGAAGTAATTGACCATCTTATTGAGAAATTCAGTAATGATCCTCCCAAAATCAAGTTTGATCCCGACAGGCACGACTCAGCGGTTAATTACGGAAAAGCCAGTTTAGTAGAAGATTCTACACTCGTAAGTGAAACATTAGCAATGATATACGCTCAACAAGGTTATCCGGGGAAAGCGATAAAAATTTACAAAAAACTGGGGTTGCTTTTTCCAGAAAAAAATCGTTACTTTGCAACGCAAATTGAAAACTTAAGAAAGACAAAAGATATACATCAATAAGACCCTTACGTTATGACAACACTGATTGTGATCCTTATTATCCTGGCATGCTTAGTTTTAGGATTTTTTGTATTGATACAAAATTCAAAAGGCGGAGGACTAGCCTCTAATTTTTCCTCACAAAATCAGATTATGGGTGTTAGAAAAACAACTGATTTCCTCGAAAAAGCGACCTGGATACTGGCCTCTTTTATCATGGTTTTATGTTTGGCTTTTGCCTTCATGACCAAATCGGAATTCAAAAAAGATGAACCCGGTGACTATGCTCCGATGGAGCAAACCACTATGGAAGAAGAATAGTATTATTTTTTTAAGATAAAGTAGAAAGAGGATTTTACATCCTCTTTTTTTTATCCATTCCGTAATGAATAGTAAATCAGTCAAACCTTATTTCTATATTCTATTACTATTTTCCGCTATTTTCTGGGGCGCATCCTTCGTATTTACAAAATATTTACTTCACGATTTTTCACCGGTTTCCATTATTTACATAAGAACCACGGTTTCAGGAATATTTTTGCTGATATTCAGCATTTTATTTCTGAAATCTTACTTAAAAATCCGAAAAAAAGACATTAAAGTTATCCTGGCTTTCAGTTTCTTCGAACCGTTTTTATACTTTATATTCGAAACTTACAGCCTGCAATATACTACCTCTTCGATCGTATCGGTCATTATTGCCACGATACCCCTTTTTACGGCTTTGGTATCCCGTTATTATTTTAAGGAAAATTTTTCCAAAACGAATATGTGGGGCATCTTCATCTCTATGCTGGGAATCGCCTTGATGCTTTTACCTGATTTCTTAGAAAATCCGGCCGGAATCACAGGCGCCATACTTGCCTTTTGCGCTGTATTCGCCGCGGTGGGATACGGTTATTTTATCAAAAAATTACCGGACACCTATCATCCCGTTATCGTTATTACTTACCAGAATTTAACAGGGAGTATACTGTTTTTGCCGCTATTCCTGATCATGGGTCTCCGGAATGGTTTTCCCGCAAATGAAGCTTTCCTGGATATACAAAATATCGTTTATCTTCTGATCCTGGCTATTTTCTGTTCCTCGCTGGCTTTTATATTCATGGTGAAAGGTATCCAGGTAGTAGGACTGGGTAAATCAACCGTTTTTAATAACCTGATTCCCGTATTTACCGCTGTTATTTCTTTTATATGGCTTAAGGAGTCATTCCCCGTATATAAGATCCTGGGAATGGTTGTAGTGATCACGGGTATTTTTATGGCTCAGCGCAAAAGCTGAGCATTAGTCGTTAAAAAATATTATCTTTGCACTTTGTTAAATTTTTTATGATGCTAGAATACAATACCGAAAGGAACAGGCTTATTATCAAAGAGTACGGCAGGAACGTACAAAAGATGATTGAGCATGCCCTTACTATTAAAGACTATGATAAACGAACGGAAGCTGCCAAAGCTATTATCAAAGTAATGTCCCAAATCAACCCGGACGTACGGGATAACAATAACCAGCCCAAAAAACACAGTGAATCGGAAGATTACTGGCACAAATTATGGGACCACCTGTTTATTATTTCCGGCTACAGACTGGAGGTGGACTCTCCTTTTCCGAAACCGGATCCCGCCGATCATCAACTTACGACCATATATCCTTCTTACCAGAAGAAAAAGATCATGTACAGGACTTATGGCCGTAATATGGAAAATATTATCCGGAAAGTATCGGAATATCCTGATCCGTTAAAAACGGAAATGAGCAAAATATTAGCTAACCATCTTAAAAAACTATATTTGATGTACAACCGGGATTCGGTGGACGACAACCTGATCGTACAGCAGATTTCGGATATGTCGAACGGATCGCTCGTTTTACCCCAGGATTTTACACTGGATGCCACCCGTGACATTTTGAGGCAGAACCAGCAAAACAAGGTGAATGTAAAACCGGGGAATAATAAAAAATCTAAAAAGAAAAAAAAGAAAACCACATAACGTGAAGTTAGTCGATATAGCCAACGTATCCAAAAGATTCTCCAATCATTTAGCCTTGGATAATGTTTCCTTTTCGATAGAAAAAGGGGTCATTTTTGGGTTATTAGGACCAAACGGCGCAGGTAAGACCACCCTGATCCGGATCCTTAATCAGATCACGGCTCCAGATTCCGGAACCATACTTTTCGACGGCAGGGAAATGGAACGTACCGACACCTCCCGTATCGGATATTTACCGGAAGAACGAGGCTTATATAAAAAAATGAAAGTCGGTGAACAGGCACTTTACTTAGCCCGGCTGAAAGGACTTTCAAAGGACGAAGCGATGAAACGCCTTCGTTACTGGTTCGACAAATTCGAAATATCGAGCTGGTGGAACCGTAAAGTGGAAGAACTTTCAAAGGGGATGCAACAGAAAGTGCAATTTATCACGACGATTATCCATCAACCCGAATTCCTTATTTTTGACGAACCTTTCAGTGGCTTCGACCCTATCAACGCCAATTTGCTGAAAGATGAAATATTGGAACTTAAACAGAACGGGGCCACTATTATCCTTTCTACGCATAACATGGCTTCGGTGGAAGAGATCTGTGACGAGATAGTACTTATTAATCAGGCTAAGAAAATATTGGAAGGGAACCTGCATGACGTAAAAAAGAAATTCCGCCAGTACCTTTTCGAGATAGAAGCTGAACACACTTCCCCGTTTTCGGAAGAGATGCCTTCTTATTTTACTATCGAATCCGAAAGCAGGAAAGCCGGTAACGTTATTTATACGATCAAACTCGATCCGGAAGTCTCTCCAAACCTGTTGCTTGATTTTTTCATGCGCAATACCACCATTATTTCATTCAGGGAAATACTTCCTTCTATGAATGATATCTTTATACAGCAAGTAAAACGGTATAATCTATCACATTCCGATGAGTAAAACAAGTTTGATTATTGCCCGGGAATATTTAACCCGTGTCAGGAAAAAGTCTTTCCTGGTCATGACCATTTTAGGACCGATACTGTTGGCCGCCCTGATCATCGTACCGGTGGTCGTGGCAAAGAACAGCCAGAAAACGGCGAAAGTAATGGTGGTAGACGACAACGATTTCTTCATCAACTCTTTCACGGATACTGAAAAGACCAAATTCTTTTATCAGTCGGGTGATATTGACCAGATCAAAACCAGCGCGCTTGCAAACGGTGAATATGATGCGGTGTTGCATATTTTAAAAGGGAACTATTTTCTGCAATCCACCCTCTATTTCTATAAGGATCCTCCAATGGGCTTAAGATCCGGTATCGAAAGCCAGATGGATAAACTGATGTTCGACAAAGCCGTCAAAGATTCGTTCGATATCGACCCGAAGAAATTCGATGCCCTGAAAAAAGCCACCCGCTCCTCAATCACCATGATCCAAACGGATAATGAAGGAAACGAGAAGAAGAACTTTACCGAATTGAACCGGCTGATCGGGATGATCTTCGGATTTGCCATTTATATTTTCATCTTCCTCTTCGCTTCGCAGGTACTGCAAGGCGTACTGGAAGAGAAAACCAGCAGAATCGTGGAAGTGTTATTATCCACTATTAAGCCTGTGGAGCTGATGATGGGAAAAATTGTGGGCGTGGCTATGGTAGGACTTACACAATTTGCGTTGTGGGTTGTACTGACCCTTGCCATCGTGTTCGGAGTGCAGATTACCAATCCGGATTTTTTCTCTCCGGAACAATTTTCAAACGTAGCCATGACCGAACAGATGGGTGGAGAGTACATGTTGCAATCTGCGCAGGATATACAGGCCATGGCTGATCAGAATGAAATGAAAGAAATGCTGGAAGCTTTTTACAACATCTCCTTCACCCAGATCATTTTCTCCTTCTTATTTTACTTCCTGTTCGGATATCTGGTATACGCCGCCTTATATGCCGCGATAGGTTCGGTAGTGGATAATGAAACTGATTCTAACCAGTTTACCTTGCCGGTTACTATTCCGTTGCTAATGACCATTATCCTGGTAATGCCTATTGCCGAAGATCCGCATGGTACTTTAGCATGGTGGTTTTCCATGATTCCGCTCACTTCTCCGGTAGCCATGCTTATACGCTTACCTTCCGGCGTACCGCTATGGGAATTACTAATGTCTATGGGAATTCTGGTGCTCTTCTTTCTCTTATGTGTATGGATGGCAGCCAAGATTTACCGCACAGGCATTCTTTTATATGGTAAAAAGGTTACCTATAAGGAATTAGCCAAATGGCTTAAATATTAAAAATTAGTTTTAATGGTATCGGGATCGATGGTCAGGATACGGCCCATTCTGGTAGGCGTATGCTTTTCTACCGGCTTTTCCTTAGCCCGATAAACCGGTTTAACTTCTTCTGTTTCCTTGACTGTAGTTTTGATCCGTGGAGTGGAAGATTGTCCGGCCCTTATATTTTCCGTTTCCGACCGGCTCACCATGACTTCATCCACCGTGATCGTATCCGGCTGGGCAGTTTCCACGGACAGATTAAGTGTGTCATAATAGAATCTTATGGTTTCCTGCGTAGGCGTTGAGATAGTATTTTTATTTACCAATCCTCCGGACCGGATTACTATGGCTATAGCGCCCAGAACCAAAATTCCGGCTCCTGAAAAAAGCGCTGCCTTAAATGTGGAAACGCCTGTTTTGAAACCTGCTTTCCGCGCAAAGGATTTCCAGTAACGATTTTTAAAATCGTGTCGGTGGTTTTCTATATTATCCTTAATAAACTGGTCAAAATTATCCATAAATCATTTTTTATCATTAACGTCGGCTATGGACGATGATCCGGGTTTTCCATTTGCGAGATAAGAATCTTCAGCCTGTTCCTGGCAAAATTAAGATGCCAGTGGGAAGTACCTTCCTTTATCCCCAGCATTTCTGCAATTTCCTGATGGGTGTAATTTTCAAAAACATAAAGATTGAATACATTTTTGCTCATCATGGGCAATTGCTGGATACAACTCATCAGTTCATCGTAAGATAATTTACCGGGAGCGCTATTCTCGATTTTTTCCGTCATTTCCATTTCAGGCACCATATCATAAGATACCGACGATACTCCGCTTTTGTGGTATTTCCTTTGATAGTCCAATGCCGCATTGGCCATTACCCGTTTCATCCAAGCACCGAAAGAACCTGTGTCACGGTATTTATCAAGATTGGCAAATATCTTGATAAAACCTTCATTGAGCATATCCTGCGCTTCTTCATAGCCGTCCGCATAACGCAGGCAAACATTCATCATGGCGCTATAGTAACGCTTGAACAACGTAAACTGGGCTTTCTGCTTATGCGCAAGGCAATCGCTTATAAGCTTGTCTATCTCTTTCTCGTTGTCCAATGGAACACTCATGATAATAACGTAAATTAAAGTATTAAACTTGGGTAGCCGGAATAAATTAGTACAGATTATCCCGGAAATCCCGTTTCATGTTATACCTAAGATCCTGTAACATAGGCGCTTTCACATTAATTGTAAATTCCCAGCCTTTCCGGTAACCGAAAGGTATCCAGCCAAAACTCATCTCCCAACAGTGAAGATCGCGGAAAATTTTTATTTCCGTAATCGATAGTTCCTTTAACATAAAATCATACCCTGTAGTCAGTTCCAGTCTCCATTTCCTCGTTATACTGAGATCCAGCCTGGCGTTCAATACATTTATGATATTGTTGGTATATCTTCTCCACGATTCACCACGGTAAAAAGCATAATCATCCTGTACCGAATAAGAAAAAGAATAATTAAAAGTCAGGGACCAGGGATTCTGGTAGGGGTCACTGGCAGAAGGGAGCCCGTCATCAGTAGAAAAAATGGATGAATTCGCGGCAGCGGAAGTGCTATTATTTTTCTTACGGGAAAAAGTATTCCGGTCGAGGGTCCAGTTCAGACTTAAATCCACAACCGAGTTGGAGAAGCGGAACAACCGTTTATTTACCTTCCATTCCGTCTGGTTGATTCTCTTCCCGTTACTCCCGATGACATAAGGATCGAAAGCAAAACGGAAAGTGATGTACAATTGCTGGAAAAGAGTACTTCGTCCGGAAATGGAGAGCGGAGCCCACTTCAAAGAATCGGCGGCGAAATTATAGTCGGTGGCAAAAGTAAGGCCTTCGAAAATGGATATTTTCCGGGTACCGCTTATGGTGTCTTTCCGTGAACGGACCTTGATCTCGATATCATTTCTCAGGCTCAGACCGATTTTAGCCTCGGTGTTTTGGGTAGGAGCTCCGAAACTACTGCGGTCAAAATAGGAATATTCTACAGTTTCCCCCGTAATCGGATTAAAATATTGTCCGGTAATCGTTCCATTTAGATTCGGATTATAAGTAAATCTGACATCGGGTGTCATAATATGCCGGATCGCATTCAGTCCTCCTTTTCTAAACTGATACATGAAATAAATTTTGGTGGTAAGGGAAGAACTCAGGCTCAGTTGATGTAACGCGTTAAATCCCCGGTGGAAATTATCATAAATAGTTCCCGTCAATTTTCCCGCAGTATCCGTCATCACCTCAATATCCCTCGTGATAGACTGGAGATACCATCTTTCCGTAAAATTAGCCGTAGTATTCCAATTGATCAGTTTCGCAATTTTTAACGGAATCGTCAGCGGTATCCTGTGTACCATTCCGATATTCATCATTTCCCAGGTTTGACGGTCAAACATCAGGGAATCGACAGTATTAATATCATTCCTGAACTCGGAATCCCATTTTAAAGAAATGTTATCGTACCATTTCAAGGGCCCCGGTTTATCTTTTTTCCGGAAAGGATAAAACTGGTTCACCGACATATTCATGTTGGGTAAAGTAAAATCTACCTCTCCAGTACGGGTATTTTGAATATAAGACAATGAGGTACTGAAAAAGAAAATACCTTTGGCATTGGTAGAGAAATTGACATTCGAGTTATATTGATTATTCACATAATCATTAATGGAAGTCGGATTATACCTGTTGAACGAGCGGGTCACAATATCGATATTGGCTGAAAACCGGATCGTGGGATGGAATTTGGGATCCTGGCTGTGTGACCATTTGATCTTAAAGTCATTTTCCCTTCTGTGGCTGGGTGTAAAGCGTTCCCCGAAAACATTCTGGGCAAAGCGCAGATCAATCAAACCTTTACTTTTATACCGGAAAACATAATTGGACGTGGCGCTCAGGGACCAGCTTCCGCGGGTTGTAATACCTCCCAATATCTTAAGGTCGATATTATCATTGATGCCGAAATAGAAACCCATATCTTCCAGATAAAATCCCCGGTTGGCCGATTGTCCGTAATTTCTGGGAGGAACAAACCCCGAGGATCGCCCTTTTTCAATCGGGAAAAAGCCGAAAGGGATTGCCAGGAAAGTTGGCACCCCGCCGAAACTCACGTAGGCGGGACCGGTAATAATCTTGTCGTTGGGAATTACCTTTGCCCTCGTAAAACCGATCTCAAAATGAGGATGGTCAAGTTCACAGGTCGTAAACAAACCCGATTTGATAAAACTATAGTCTTCGAGTTTCTTAACATACTTACCATGAATATAGCCTTCCCCGTCAGAAGTGATTACCCCGGAAATCTTTCCCTTTTTAGTGGTAAAATTATATTTTATTTCATGTGCCCGGTAAGTACCGTCATTCTGGATAAAAACGGGATGGCCCGTAACATGCCCGCGTTCATCTGCTATACCACTGGCAAATAATTCATTATTTTTAAAATCAATCTCAATATAATCGGCCTGCAATTCCATATCTTCATAGAATACGATCGCATTCTTATACAGATAGGCCACCCTCTTTTTAATATCGATAATAATGGAGTCGGTAGCTTCATAGGTCACGATCTTTTCGATGGCATTCGGTGAGATCGGTTTGATAAAACCGGTGTCCGGTTGTACCGGATGGGAAAAGCTGGTGTCAATATTGTCATTTTCCACCAAAATGATAAGGGTGTCGGGAGAAGAATTTATAACGGAATCGGGAATGGAAGGTAAATCAGACTGTGCTTTTAGATCGACATACAAAATACTGATTATAAAAACAATGCAATACTTTATAAAATATGAACAATGAAGTAGTGATAAGTTTTTTTCCAAAACGATCCGTATAGCTTTTTTTCAGGTATTTTTGTAAAAATAAACTTTCAAAAATAAGTAAATTTTTCAAGTTATGAACATAAAATATTTTGTTTTATTATGCTTGTTATTAACTTTTTTTAACATTGAAAGTTACGCCCAACAAAAGGATAAAGTTACGAAAATTGTAATTGATGCCGGTCATGGAGGAAAAGATCCTGGTTGTCTTGGAACCAAAAGTAAAGAAAAGGATATTAACCTGAAAGTAGCTTTAAAATTAGGAAAATTAATTTCAGATAATTACGATGACGTTCAGGTCGTCTATACCCGTAAAACCGATGTGGCGGTAGAGTTGTATAAACGTGCACAATTAGCCAACAACAACCATGCCGACCTCTTTATTTCCATACATTGTAATTCCGCAGAAAACAAAAGCGCACACGGTGTGGAAACCTATGTAATGGGTTTGGCAAAAACCGAAGCGAATCGTGTAGTGGCAAAAAAAGAGAATGCTGCTATGCTTACGGAAAAAAATTATGAAAATAACTACGAAGGTTTTGATCCCAATTCCCCGGAAGCGGATATTATCTTTTCATTATATACCTCAGCTTACCTCAAAAGTTCCATTGCGTTAGCCGATAAAGTGCAGAAGCATTTGGTTTCTAATACGAAGTTATTTGACAGAAAAGTAAAACAAGCTGAATTTTGGGTTTTGTATAAGGTGGCCATGCCCAGTATTTTAATTGAATTAGGTTATTTATGCAATACTACAGAGGAAAAATATTTGATCCAGGATTATAGTCAGGATGTAATGGCCGTTTCTATTTACAACGGTTTTGTGGAATATAAAAACCAGGTGGAGAAGACCAACAAACCGCTTTTACCGGTACCAAAGAAAGGTGCCGCAAATACACAAACTACTCCTGTAGCTTCTCAAACGAACGATAAGCCCGAAAAACCGATCCAGAATAATACCGGTACTTCTGCCGAAAAGCCCACTGCAAACAATAATAATAACCATGGTATAAGTTTCCGGGTACAATTTTTCGCCACTCCCGAAAACATACCCGTTACCGATAAAAAATTCAAGTCATTACCGCAGGTCAAAAAATATTTTGAAAATAATCTCTGGAAATATACATCCGGGGATGAATTTTCTTTCGAAGCCATTCAGGCTGTTCTCACGACTGTCCGGAAACAATACCCCGATGCTTTTGTGATAGCATTCCGGAACGATGAAAAAATCCCGGTTTCCAAAGCCCGTGAATTATCAAAAAAATGATATTTTTGCAACTTCATTATCACGGGAATCGAAACTAAATTTAAATAATGGGTAAAGATAAAGATACTAAATCACACAAAACCACCAACGTAAGAGCGATCAAAGTTGCCGTCTTTGTAATAGCTGCCATATTAATATTTTACCTTGGCGCCAATTTCCTGAGGGGAATCGACACTTTCGGCCGAAAAGTATATTATTATACCATGCTGGAGAATACAGGCGGATTAACGGTGGATAATATCGTTTATGTTAACGGATACAGGATCGGAAAAGTAACCCGGATGGACCTGGTGAGTGATCAACCTGTAAAAGTTTGTGCGGAAGTCCTGATCAACCAGAAAATCCGTATCCCGGATGATTCGCAGTTTGAAATAACGTCCAAAGACATTCTGGGAGGGAATATTATCAATGTAGTCATGGGAAGCTCCCCGAATCCGGCGAAAAGCAGGGATACGCTTAAAAGTTTTATCGCACCTTCCATGATGGGAGGACTGGGAGATCTGGTAGGTAAACTCAATAATACCCTGACTTCGATCGATACCATTGCATCTTCACTGAAAGATGTAATCCATAACGAGGGAGGAGCGCAAAATCTACAGTTTACTTTAGCTCATATTGAAAATGCCACAGCCAGCCTTAACCAGATCTTGGAAGACAATCAGGGGAAGGTAAACAGCCTGATCACCAATTTATCCGCATTTGGAAATACCCTGAAAGAAGCATCTCCCTATATTACCAATCTGGTAAACAATTTCGACCAAATCGCCGATTCTCTGGTAAAAGCCGACGTGGCTGCCATCGTAACCAATACCAATAAGACCATAGCGGAGATCGACGGTATTATGAGGAAGATCAATACCGGCAAAGGGGATATAGGACAACTCATTAACAGCGATACGATTTACCGTAACCTTGAAGCTTCAACACAGAATCTGAATTTATTAATAAAGGATATTAAAGAAAATCCGGGCCGATATGTTACCATCTCTCTTTTTAACAGGAAAAGCAAAGAAGAGCGCCAGGCTGCGAAAGAGGAAAAGAAAAGCATTAAGGCTGAAGGAAAAGTCCGTTAACCTTAACCAAACCATGATATGGCATTAGAAATTACAGGAAGATTGATCCAGAAAATGGAGCCGCAATCCGGAATAGGCAAAACCGGTAACAGCTGGCAGAAACAGGAATTTGTCATAGAAACCATCGAACAATATCCCCGTAAAGTTTGCGCCAATTTATGGGGGGATAAAATCGACATACTTTCCACATTAAATATCGGGGATACGATCATCGTTTCCTTCAATATCGAATCCCGTGAATTTAACGGAAGATGGTATACCGATGTAAGGGCCTGGAAAATAGAAAAACAAGGTGTGGAAGTTCCCCAGGCGGGGCCCGCCGGAAATGATGGACCGGATTTTCTCCCCACAACGTTTACGGATGAGGGTGAAATGGACGATCTGCCTTTCTAATTATGAATACCGGCATTTGCATCTTATCGGCCATACCGATGAGAAGCCAGGACAGTGAAAAATCGGAGATGGTTTCCCAGCTCCTTTTCGGTGATGCTTACGAGATCATCAAAGAAAAGGATAACTGGATCAGGATCAAGACCTGTGAATGCGGGTATGAAGGATGGATCACGGCTAATCTGCATAACCCGTTCCACGAGAAAGATGTGGAACCCTATCTGGCAGCAGAAAAATATATTGTCCGGGATCTGTTACTTTTCATCAGGAATTTCGAGACCCAAATTACGTTTCCCATTTTTATCGGATCCGGTTTTACTTATCCCCAGGAAGACCTTTTGATTTTGGGAAATGGAATCTTCACGGTTAATCTACCTGAAGATAAAGAGAGACACCCCCACCCTACCCTGACTCCCAAACAATACGCCATCTTGCGTTTCGCTTCGACGTATCTTGAAGCCCCTTATTTATGGGGTGGCAGGACTCCGGCCGGCATCGATTGTTCTGCACTCGTACAATTGGTTTTTAAAAGTGTCAGGGTTTTCCTGCCGCGTGATGCGTGCCGTCAGGTTGAATACGGTACAACGGTTCATTCGCTGGAAGAAGCTATTCCCGGAGATGTTGCCTTTTTTTCCAACAGCAGAGGAGAAATAATACATACGGGCATCATAGCGGGAGATAAACAAATCCTTCATGCCAGCGGAAAGGTAAAAATTGACAAGATAGATTCCCAGGGTATAATAATAAAAGGAACTGAAAAATATTCCCACCAGTTACATTGCATTAAACGGATGTGCCATGAAAGCGCTTAAAGGAGAACTGATCAGCCTGAGAGCTATGGAACCTGAGGACCTTGAAACGTTATACCGTTGGGAAAACGATCCCGAAGTGTGGACGATCAGCAATACCCATTCTCCTTTCTCCAGGTTCTTGCTTCAAAAATTCATTGAAGTTTCCGGACAGGACATATACGAATCAAAGCAATTAAGGCTTATGATGGACTGTCTTAAAAACGGTGACACCGTAGGAATTATTGATCTTTTTGATTTTGATCCGTATCATAACCGGATCGGTATCGGAATCCTGGTGGATAAAAAATCCAGAAATAAGGGTTATGCGGGCGAAGCGATCAGACTGGCCAGGGACTATGCTTTTGAAATATTGAAAGTCCATCAGTTGTTTTGCAATATTATGGAGGATAATGAAATAAGCCTGACTCTTTTCCGCAAATCCGGTTTTGAAATAACCGGTAACAAAAAAGAATGGGTCCGAACCGAAAACGGTTACCGGAACGAATTGATTTTACAATGTATAAGAAATGAATCATGATTTCGTTATATTGACATGTCGAACAAGAAAATATTTATCACGGTTTCCATCATTTTTTTCGTAATTATTAGTTTTTTTGCGATCGTCCTTTTTTTCCCAAATACGAAGAATAAAACCTTATTCGTCCGTATTCCTACAAACAGCACCTTAACGCAGGTAACGGATTCCCTGCAGAATATGGAACTTTTAAGGAGCGCATTCTTATTCAAAGTGGCATCCAAAGTTCTGTTTTATAATGATATCAGGCCCGGGTATTATAAAGTAGAACCCAAGGAAAACAATCTTAAACTTATACTCCGACTTCGAAAAGGACAGCACTATCCGGTGACTTTCACTTTTAATAACCTCCGGACCAAAGAAGATTTTATCCATAAAACCGCTTACCGGTTTTTATTTACGCCGGAAGAACTCAGGAAACTTTTGAACGACGAATCCTATCTGGCAAAATATGGTTTTACTCCGCAGAATGTAGTAGCCGCTTTTATTCCCGATACTTATGAAATTTATTACGATGTA
>ERZ809224.116-NODE-116-length-85150-cov-12.734344_pt1 | contig 85150 bp, 89 predicted proteins | sample MGYA00520513_ERZ809224 | MGnify/ENA primary metagenome ERZ809224 (study PRJEB31576, sample SAMEA3212658) | Homo sapiens | biome: human-gut; feature: human gut; material: fecal | place: Sweden | collected 2012 ... | reverse complement strand
AACGTTCCCTCAAATCCCGTTCCCGATGCCGCCGCCGTCAGCAGCGTATGGAAAGAATGAACCGGGAGGGCAGATGAGCACCCCCACTCTGCAACCGCATATCCGCCGCCTGGGGGCTCTTTTAGCTGCCCTGGCGGTTTTTCTTTTCCCCTTTTTCCCCGTGTTTGGAGAAACCGAAGCCCCGGAGCGGCCGGATATAATGTCTTTTCCGGAGTCCTCCGTGCTCCTGTGCCAAAGCAGCGATCCCGACAACGCCGTAGCCGGATTGGAAAAAGCTCCGGAAGAACGCACCTATCCCGCCAGCATCACCAAGATCCTGACGGCTCTGGTAGCGCTGGAAAACAGTTCCCCCACAGATCTAGTAACAATCTCTGCTCACGCCGTGGACCTGAGCCGGGTCAACAGCAAGATCGGCGCCCAGGAGGGGGAAGTATATACCATGGAGGATCTGCTTTACGGCATGCTTCTGCCCTCCGGCTGCGATGCGGCCCGGGCCATTGCCGAGCACGTCGCCCGCAGTGAAGAAAAATTTGCCGTCCTTATGAATGCAAAAGCGGCAGAGCTGGGCATGGAAAACAGTCACTTTTCCAATGCCAGCGGTCTCCACGACAGCAATCAGTATACCACTGCCCGGGATCTCGCCCGGTTGGGGGCCGCTGCCGCAGAAAACGAAGCTCTCTGCGCCATTTTGCAGACTCCCTCACGGGAACTGAAAGAACAGACCACCGGCCGCCTGCTTCAGGTGAAAAATATCAATCGTCTGGTCAGTGATCCCACACCCTCGGAGGAATATGAAAAGATCACCGCCCTGTATCCCTGGTGCATCGGCGGAAAAACCGGCAGCACCAACGCCGCCGGACGTACCTATCTGGCCATGGCCCGGAAAAACGATGTGACCCTGATCTGTGTACTTTTGGGAGATAAGGTTTCCACCAGAGGGCTTTCCGGCGCCGCTTATGACGCTGTATCCGCCAACCGTTTTCTGGAGGCCGTTTCCCTCTTTACCTACGGGTTTGACTACCTGTATCCGGAAAGCACACTGGATGCCCTGGCCGCCCGGGGACTGCCCCATGGTTTTACCGCACAGGCGCAGGACGGGGATCGTCTCCGCCTGCTGACCTGCCGCCCCGTTTCTCCGGAAGGAGTCATCTCTCTGCCCCGGGAGGCTTATATTCATCCGGAAACCATAGAAGCGAAAACGGAGCTGATGCCGCTGGATCTTCCCATAAAAGCCGGTCAGCAGGTAGGCACGGTTACATACAGTTTCCAGGGAGAAATCCTTTTTTCCTGCCTGCTGGAAGCGGAAAGCGACCTTCTCCCTTCCCCCACCGCTACCCCTGTTCCCCAGATACAGGTGGACAGCCGCCCCGCCACTACCGCTGCGCCTGTTCAAAAAGATACATCCGCCCATTCTTCAGGCCTGCTGCAATTTCTTCCCCTGTGCCTGCTGCTTTTGGGCGGTGGCCTGTATATAGTCCTGCGAAAACGCAAATAGTGTATTCCTTTTGAAAACCGAGGGGATCCTTGAAAGTTGCTACTTGACAGATCCTCTCCGGTTTTCTATAATAGAAATGTTGAATTGCGCCAATGTAGCTCAGTTGGTAGAGCAGCTGATTCGTAATCAGCAGGTCAGGGGTCCGAGTCCCCTCATTGGCTCCATTTTTATTTGCGGGGTGTAGCGCAGTTTGGTAGCGCGTTTGGTTCGGGACCAAAAGGTCGTGGGTTCAAATCCCGTCACCCCGACCATGCGGAGTATCATTAAAGGGTTTGAAAGTCCTTTGATGATACTCCGCATTTTTTATTTGCGGAAAAGGTCACACAGCGATCTGTGTTGGGGCGTAGCTTAGTGCTACGCCTTTTCGCGTTTCCATGATAATGTCGATTTCCGGGATCTTCCGGCGATCCGGCACATCGAAAGCGCCAATGCAGTTGTAGTGAATGACTACGCGCTGGTTAGTTATGCCGTCCCGCTTTTCAGCGTGGTACACATCAATGTGGTCGATCAACTCACCCACCATGCGCCGGGTAATCGTGGTAGCGTCAGTATAGCGCCGGATGGTTTCCAGAAAGAAATCCATATCCATTTTCTTGCCGTCAGCCTTTTTCAGTTCCAGCCGCAGGGCCTTGATCTTTCCGGCGGTCTCGCCTTGTTCCTGTTCATAGCGTTTGGACATTTTGGCAAACCGGGCATCGTCGATTTTGCCCGCCACATTGTCCTCATAGAGTCGTTCAAAGAGCATATCCAGCTCCCGGTCACGGGCGGTCAGAGCGTCCAGCTCCCGCTGCTTGCGGATGCGTCCATTTTCCTCCACCTTTGCCGAGTGTCCGATCATAACTTTTATAAAGTCATCTTCGTATTCACTGGCAAAGCAGGCCAGCCGCTTAATCTCATACAAAACAACCTGCTCTAAGAAGTCCTGCAGGATGTAGTGCGTCGCACTGCTCGTTGGCAGATGTGCTGATTTGTTCATCCCGCAAGCTTGCCAGCCAAAATGCACTCCGCACACAGCAGCCTGTTTTTGATCCTTTTTAGAGCGGAAAATACTTTTTTCTTTTCCCAGAAGAAAATATGTGCTATTCTATGAATGGTTTTACATTCTGACTGCAAGGAGGCTGTTTATGTTTACCCTGATTTTCAACGCTTTGCTGTCCCTCGGTTCTCTTCTTTTCGTGTATGGGATTTTTGCCATAGCATTTTGGATCCTTCTGCTCATCGGGCAATGGTTCATCTTTACCAAAGCCGGCGAAGCAGGCTGGAAATCCCTTATTCCGTTCCTGAACGGACATGTTTGCTACCGCATCTGCTGGAAACCCATGTATTACTGGATCTTCCTGCTGCTGGGTGCGGTGACCTCCTGGATCAGTTCCAATACAGACGGAAACATTTTTCTGTTGTTTCTATCTTTTGCCTGCACCGTTGGTGCATTGGTGATCCATGTTCTGTTTAGTATCCGGCTTTCCAAAGCCTTCGGTCACGGTGCGAGCTTTGCGGTAGGTTTGATCCTGCTGCCTTCCATCTTCACCATGATCCTCGGGTTGGGCAGTTCCCAATATGTGGGGCACCCGGACAGCGCTTCCTCCGATACTGTGATCGTAGAATAACTCGGTACAGGCACAAAACGCAGGCTTTTAGGCCTGCGTTTTTGCGTATGCGTATATTCCTTATGCGCTTATGATAGCACCCTCTCGAGTCATACCTGGCACGAAGCAGTATACGCTTTTTTCCCTATCTTTTTTCCAATCTCCCTGTCATGCATCCGTCAGTTCGGAAACTATCTCTCCGGTATCCGCTGTCTCAAAAGCTTCCTGCAGGGCAAGCCCCAGATTACTGTGACGCTCCAGCGAATGCCTGCCTTGGGCAATATAGATCCAGGAATCCTTGTAGCCGCTCATAACACAAAAGTCTGATTCCGTAAGAAAGCGCACAAAGTCCGGGATATTCTCCCGATACTGGCGTACAAAAGCCATGGAGTCCTTTTCCTTATCGGCATTGGAGCTGTTCAGCTTCCCATACAGAGCGTGATCCAGATTGCAGGACATATAGAAAATCCTATAAGGTACGCCCCAGATCTTCTCTGTGTGGATCAGAGCCAGCAGGTTCTCCTTCTTTTGCCGGTTCCGCTCCTCTATCCCCGGCTTGTTGGCCGTATATATCCCCTCGGGAGAATAGCGGGTACGGCGGAGTGTGTCCTCCACATATACATAATCCGGATCAATAAAGGCTCCATCCATATCCGAAACATGCAGTATCTCCCTGAAATCCCCTTTGCGCAGGTGATTTGTCTGCGCATACCGTTGGATCAACCGGCCCACCCGCTGAACAATATTTTCCGGCCCGGCCCGGTGTCCGGTTGTGATATCTCCACGTACGATATGCACATACACCGTTTCCGCCTGATACAATCGCTGCAGCAGCAAACCTAAAGCCGTTTCGTCTGAAGGCCCTTCCACGATAACGAATACGATCTTTCTACGCGTCATGGGCCTCTCCGGCCTCCCTGAAAGCAAAGGCGATCTCACTATCGTTGGTCGGAGCATATATCTCCCGGGGCTGTTCCCCCAGCAAAATATCCCGGTAGTAAAAGTCCCGCAGGTTTTCCGTTCCCTTCAGTCGCCCCAACCGCATATATCGATCCTCCGGATCCGTGGTGGTAAAGGCGATAAATCCCCTGTCCAACGTTTCCAGCGGACGCAGATTGTGAGAGGTGAACAGAAGCTGCCCCTTTCCCCGCTCAGAGAGGATACGCAGCAGCTCCCCCAGCAGGTATTCAAATACTCCCGCATCCATCTCATCAATGGCTACGGTAATGGAAGGCCGGTTATACAGGGCAATGAGCAGATGCAGCACGGATATCAGCTTTTTTATCCCCTCTGATTCATATTGCAGAGGGATCTCCCGGCTATTTTTGTGAGACATGAGCTGCACACTGACTCCCGGCGTGCCGTCGGCAAGTATCTGTGCCCCCAGATCCTTCAGGGCGATCGTCAGGCCGGGAACGATCTTGGGCAGCACCAGATTCATGCTTCCTATGCCCCGCTGCACCCGCTCAAAGACGGGTTTCGGCAGCAGCGCCGTACCGCTAAGAGGGATCGTCACCCGGCAAGGAGGCTGCCCCGGTGCAAAGCGAAAGGTCATGGGCAAAGCATCCAGGCTGATGCGCCCGGCGTTGGACGTGTCTATAACAAAAAGCTCCTCCCTGCCATAGGTACGCAGCCGAGCCATGATCTTTTTTTCTATAGAATCCGGTGCTTTTTGAGACAGCAGTGTCTCAAAGGCTTCACCGAAGAAAAAGGATGTTCCCTGGGCATCCGCCAGTTTACGAGCCACCAGCGCATCTACCAAAGCCGTCCGTTCACCGCCTATAAGGGCTTTACACCTTGTTTTAGGGCCGAAAGGTTCTTCCTGCCCGGCTTCCAGCAGCATCTGCATGCGGCCGCTTCCGTTCCAGGAAAGACTTTCTCCATAGATCAGAACGCCGCAGTTCCCAGATACCCCTCTTTGTTCTTCGCCCCGGTCTGTCGGTTTCTTTTTCAGCTTCAGAGTATATACGGTTCGCGTTTCCTCCTCTTCCTCCCGCAACCGAAAGGTAAAGGAAAAGGCCGCATTGGCAGCGTCTACATGTATGTATTCCCCCAGCCGAGCAGGGATGCTCTCCCCGGACAAAGCCAGTTTCAATAAAGAAAGAGCGTCGATCACGGCGGTCTTTCCGGAACCGTTCTGGCCGTAAAGCCCCAGGATCCCCGCTTCATATCCGCTGCCCGGGTTTTCCAGACTCAGAAACCCATGCTTTACGTTTTTATAATCCCGAATCTCCAAACCCGTCAGGCGTATCTGCGCCCGTTCCAATTCCATGGCAGTCCTCCTGCTTCTCTTTAAAGGTATGAAAGCTTTGCAGTCTTTCAGTTTGATGGTACACCGTTTTCCCCGCTCCGTCAAGGAAATCTGCCTCATTGTATATTCTTCCTGGGGCTGGACATATACGTCCATGGGGTATATACTGTATAAATAATCCGGAATTAAAGGAGGCTGTTACCTTATGTCTGAGATCCTTGCCCAGGTGACCCGCGGCCCCATGGTGGAATCCGTACACAGAGGCTCGGTAGCCGTTACCAACGGCGCCGGCGAACTGCTGTACTGGGCCGGAGACCCCGGCCTTGTCACCTATATGCGTTCCTCCGCCAAGCCTTTACAGGCCATGAACGTACTGCTTTCCGGTACGGATAAGCTCTTTGGCTTTACCCACAAGGAACTGGCCATTATGTGCGCCTCCCATTACGGAGAGCCCATGCACAAAGAGGTCATCCAAGGAATCCTGCATAAGATCGGCCTGCCCAAAGAAGCCCTTAAATGCGGCTTTCAGTATTCCATCTCCGCTGCCTATAAGGAAAAACAGCTGCAGGAGCACATGGTCATTGATGAAATGAACTCCAACTGCTCCGGCAAACATTGCGGCTTTTTGGCCGCCTGTGTCCAGAAGGGCTATTCCATTGAAGATTACTATCTCCCTGAACACCCCGTTCAGCAGGAAGTGCTGGGGATCGTGGCCCGCATGAGCGGCGTACCTGCCGATTCAATCCCCCTTGGCATTGATGGCTGCGGCGTCCCCGTACACGGGCTGCCCGTACAGGCCATGGCCCGTTCCTTTGCCCGGCTCACTACGCCGGAGGATCTCTCTCCGGAATATGCTTCCGCCTGCCGTACCATTGTGACGGCCATGAACGAGCACCCGGAGATGATCGCCGGCACCAACGGCTTCTGCACCGAGTTTTTAAAGCATACCGGCGGCCGTTTTGCCGCTAAGACCGGAGCCGAAGGCGTTTACTGCATCGGCATGAAGGATCTGAATATGGGTATTGCCCTGAAGATAGAGGACGGCAACGGCCGTGCGGTGCCTGCGGTGATGCTGGATATACTCATGCAGCTGAACCTGCTTTCCGAAGAAGAACTCCGCTCGCTGGATTCCTTTGCGCATCCGGTGGTCAAGAACGTTCGCAAAGAAGACGTAGGCGTTATCCGTCCCTGCTTTACCCTGCACAAGGCTTGATAATGTTCCATACTCCATACAAGTGCAAAAGCAGCTTCTTTGCGGGAGCTGCTTTTAATATGCCCCAAAACGAACCGCTTTTATCCCGAGGGCTGGCCTCCGGACAGGATACATGCTAAAATAGGGTTGTATTACATCTTCGGAGAGCTTTTATGAACGTTTTTATCCGTCCCGCTGAAACAGCAGACCTGCCCCGGCTCCGTGAGATCTTTGCCTGTGCCCGTGCCTTCATGTCTGCTCACGGAAACCCCACCCAATGGGGCAGCCGTTATCCTGAAGACAGCACCATTACCAGACAAATGCACGCAGACTGCCTGTATGCCGTGGAATCCAGCACCGGCGTCCATGGAGTCTTTGCCTGCGTACCCGGGGAAGAGCCCACTTATGCCCACATAGAAGGAGGCAGCTGGCTGGATCCATCCCCCTATGTAACCATACATTCTCTGGCCGGGGACGGGCAGATCCCGCATCTTTTTTCTTATGTACTGGATTTTTGCCTGAAACAGTGCCCGCATGTGCGCCTGGATACCCATCGAAACAACCATATCGTTCAACGTCTGGCAATGGAAAACGATTTTTCCTACCGGGGCGTTATTTTTGTTCGCGGAAACAGCCCCCGCCTGGCCTTTGAACGCCTGCCGGAGAGCCATGCTCTGCCGCCGGAACCCACCGCCCTGCTCCGGGCCATGGGGATAACGGCTCAAAGAATCACCCGCTTTCACTCTGTGGAAGATGATGCCCCCTACGATGTATGGAAAGCAGACACACCGGCAGGCATCCGCGTTTTGAAAAAGGCCAAGGCTTATGAAGGAGAACTCTATGCCCGTTTTTTGCAGCAGACAACTCCCTGGACTCCCCGCCTGTACGATACCCTGCGCCTGGGCCGGGACACCTATCTTCTGTTGGAATATATGCCCGGAAGGGACCTGTGCCGCTGCACCCGGGAGGCCCTGACATCCGCCGTTACTGCTTTGGCCAAATTGCAAAAAAGCTGGTGGGAGCGCCGGGATATGGAAACCGCCGGGTTTCCCTATGCACAGGCCCTTCAGGAGCGTACAAACCGTGGCAAGATCGTTGCCGGCCTGCGAGACCCCGCTTTGGATGCCGCTTATAAGGAATATCTTTCTCTTTTCCATACGCTGCCCCGTACTTTGTGCCACGATGACCTGCTGCCCTTCAATCTGCTGGTACAGGGAGAGCGCTGCACCTTTATTGACTGGGAATACGGAGGCATGCTGCCTTACCCAACGCCCCTTGCGCGCCTGCTGGCCCATGGAACAGAGGCACCCGATGGTTTATTTTATTTGAAGGACGAGGACAGAGCCTTTGCGCTGGAACTGTATTACCGGCTCCTGCCGGAGCCCATGGGCATCCCTCGAGGAGCCTATTACAGGCACATGAACTGCTTCTTTTTCTACGAATACTGTGAATGGGTAGCCCTTGGACTGCAGCATGATCCTGAACAAATACCTCTGTTTGCGCCCTATCTGGAAAAGGCCCGTTCTCTGGCCCGGCAGCTGGCCGATCATGCCTGAAGAAATTGACAAAATGGCAGCATAGAAGGGTTCTGTGCCATTTAGGGAAAGTAAAGTCTGCAGAAAGATTTTTGAAAGCGGTTGGCTGAAGAACGCCGCTTTTATTCTCATACACTCCTCCGCGCAAACCCGCGCTTTGGCTTCTGCGGCAATGCTTTTTTGCGCTGCTGTCTACTCCGTCTGCGAAGGAAAGCGGATACTTCCATAAAGCCCCATTTACACGAATGATTGTTTGGTGTATACTGTAAATAAAGAGCATGTCTGCCGAACCGGAAAAGGAGGGCTGCCAATGGAACGCACCTATATTGCCATTGATCTGAAGTCCTTCTATGCCTCGGTAGAGTGCGTAGAACGGGGGCTGGACCCCCTTACGGCTCATCTGGTAGTGGCGGATAAAAGCCGCACCAGCAAGACCATCTGTCTGGCAGTATCCCCGGCCATGAAGGCACTGGGAATTCCCGGCAGGCCCCGCCTGTTTGAAGTGGAGCAGCAGATCCGCACCCTGAACACTTTGCGCCGAAACAAAGCCCCCGGCAAGCACTTTTCCGGAAAAGCCATGGACAGCGTCTCCCTTTCAGACCCATCCATGGAAGCGGATTTTTTTATTGCCGTTCCCCAGATGGCTCATTATATAGATATCAGTACCCGGATCTATCAGCTCTATCTGCGTTTTATCGCACCGGAGGACATCCATATATACTCCATTGATGAGGTATTTATCGATGCAACACCCTATCTGCGCCCCCTTGGCATGACGCCCCGGCAGCTGGCGGAGACCCTGATCCACACCGTGTTGAAGGAAACCGGCATTACCGCTACGGCTGGCATAGGCCCCAACCTGTATTTGTGCAAGGTTGCCATGGACATTGTGGCCAAACATCTGCCCCCAGACAGGCATGGGGTGCGCATAGGGGAATTGAGCGAAATGGATTACCGCCGTCTTCTGTGGGCGCACCGGCCGTTGACAGACTTTTGGCGGCTGGGCCGAGGCTATGCTAAAAAGCTGGAACAGCATGGCCTGTATACCATGGGCGATATCGCCCGCTGTTCTTTGGGCGGCCCGGGAGAATATTACAACCAGTCACTGTTATACCGTTTGTTCGGTGTAAATGCAGAGCTACTCATCGACCACGCCTGGGGGCTGGAGCCCTGCGGTATGGCGCAGATCAAAGCATATCGTCCATCCGCCCGAAGTCTGGGCAGCGGCCAGGTGCTGCAGGAACCGTATCCCTGTGAAAAGGCACGGCTGGTGGTGCGTGAAATGGCGGATATGCTGGCACTGGAACTGGCCGGCAAAGGGTTGACAACGGCCCAGTTGACTCTTGTCATCGGATATGACCGGGAAAGCCTGCTGGATCCCCAGCGAAAGGCAGCGTACAACGGTCCTGTTGTGACCGATGCTTACGGGCGCCAGATACCCAAGAGCGTTCACGGCATGATTCGGCTCAACAGCCCTACCGCTTCTTCTTTAGAACTGCTGGAAGCCGTGACCCGGCTGTTTGAAAGCATTGTACACCCGGCGCTATTGGTGCGGCGGATCAATCTTTCTGCAGAAAACGTATTGTCCCGGGAAGAGGCCGCCGCTCGATGCCCTCAACAGCTGAACCTGTTTGCAGATGCAGAAGCATTGGCCCGGCAGGATCGGGAAAGGGAAAAGGAATCTCAGCGGCAAAAAGCGCTGCTGCATATCAAGAAGAAATTTGGCAAAAACGCCATTTTAAGAGGAATGAGTCTGGAAGAGGGCGCTACCGCTCGCCAACGCAACCAGCAGATAGGAGGGCACAAGGCATGACCCCATCCTTTTCTTATGAAGATATTTTGCATGTGGCCCGTCCCCCCGTTCCCCAAGAACATCCCCCCATGCCTCTTTTGGATCGCGCCGCCCAGTTTGCTCCTTTTGCCGCGCTTTCCGGTTATGACGATGCCATTACGGAAGCCGGCCGTCTTACCCAGACCTGCCGGGAACTGACGGAAGATGCGTTGGAAGAACTGAACCGATCCCTTATGCGGTTGCTGCAGGATCCAACTCGTCCAAAGGTAGAACTGCTCTGTTTCTGCCGGGATGAATATAAAAGCGGCGGCGCTTATACGACCGTTTGCGGGCGGATCCGCCGGATCGATCACGCTGCCGGGCTGCTGCATCTGGATTCTGGAAAAAATATTCCGCTGCATACGATCCTGGATTGCCGGAAAGCAGAAGAAATACCATAGACAACCCCATTATGGCATACAAAAAAGCACCCGAAAGGGTGCTTTTTGTGGCGCAGAGAAAGAGATTCGAACTCTTGATGACGTTCCCGCCATACACGATTTCCAGTCGTGCGCCTTAGACCAGCTCAGCCATCTCTGCAATGTCCGTGAAATATAATACACCATCTGTGCAAAGAAAGCAAGTCTTTTTTTGTTTCGGCAGAAAAGAATTCTTACTTTTCTTTTCTTTCCGGGAAGAACTGATAAAACGTGCACTTCATTCCCCCGTTGGAAAGTTTCCGGCGTTTATCAGCCCGTTTGCCATAGACCTTTTCAAAATCTTCCATACCGCTGATAATACCGATCTGCCACCGGGTCAGCTTATCAAATACCCGGCGCATATCGGCATACAGGGTCTCCGTCTCTCCCCGGGTCAGCATCCGCTCCCCGTAAGGCGGATTGCACAGGAGCACACCTTTTTCATATTCAGTGCGCAGTTCCTGCACCCGGCGCACCTCAAAGGGCACCTCCACCCCCGCCTTCTTCGCATGAATACTGCTCAGAGCCACGCTGCGTTCGTCCATATCATAGCCCCGGATAGGCAGTTTGTCATGGCGGGCACAGTCACGGGCTTCCTGCCGGGCCAGAAGGAACAGCCGATCCTCCATAAAAGGCCAGTCCTCGGCAGCAAATCGCCTATTCAACGAAGGGGCAATATTATTGCCGATCATGGCCGCCTCAATGGGAATGGTGCCGGAACCGCACATGGGGTCGATCAGTGGCGTATCCGGCCAATATCTGGAAAGAAGCACCAGCGCCGCCCCCAGCGTTTCCGCCAGAGGTGCTGCCACATTATAGGTGCGGTACCCCCGCCGGGACAGGCCTGCCCCGCAGCAATCCAGCGCCACAGTGACCTCGTCCCGCAAAAGCCCGATCTCCACAATAACTTCCGCCCCGGTCTCCGGGATCAGTTCCGTATGGTAAGCCGCCTTTAAATTTTCCACAATGGCCTTTTTGGCGATGCTCTGGCAGTCGGATACGGAAAAAAGCGTACTCTTGGCGCTTTTTCCATTCACATGGATGCGACTGTTGCGGCTCAGGTAGGGGGTAAGCTCCAAAGCCTTCACCCCTTCGAACAGGGCTTCGAAGCTTTTTGCTTCAAAGCTGCCGATCTTCAGCAGCAGCCGTTCCGCCGTACGAAGATACAGCAGTGCTTTTGCCATATCTCCAAAATCTCCCTCAAAAGAAACATTGGCATCTCTGGCAGAAACATTCTGCATCCCCAGCTTCTTCAGTTCAAACGCCACGGTGCTTTCCAATCCCAGCTTGCAGGTGGCAATAAAGGTCATGCTCATTTTTCCGGCTCCTTTTCCTCTTCTCCAGTGTCTATGGCAGCAACCAACCGGTTCAGGGCATTCTGCATCCGGCGCATAGTCACCCCAAACAGCCCGCATACCTGCTCCGGGTCATATTTCTGCTCCATGGCATGGAGACTCATGGCAGTCAGGGCCGCCTCCATGGCCATTCGCTGTTCCCGGTTCATCCGGGGATAGTCTCCCTCCAACGCCTGCACATAATGATAGAACAGACGCCGGGCTACTTCTTCCGTTCTTGCAGGCAGCGCATACCGCTGGCTGAGCCCTTCCAGTTCTTCAAACAGATCCCGATAGCTTCCCGGCAGATCAGCGGGAAGGGACAGGGTCTGCACCGCCCCGTAGCGCCACATGCCTTCATAATACAGACTGTAAGGGCCCTCGGAACCCAGGTTCTTCAATGCACCTATGGCCAGCTGCTTATCTGCATCGCTCTGATCCTGACGCAGCAGAAAGTCCCGGCATACCCGCTCCGCTTCCGGATCCCCCAGAATGCCCAGCACGCTGAACACCGCTTTCTTTGCCTGAAACAACGGGGAATATACCGCCCAGCACAGCAGGTCGTGGAAAGGCTTTTCTTCCTCCCAGGCCTGTTTCGTAGCCTGCGGCCCCTTCTCCAGATAGCCTTTCAAACGCTCGAACCGCTTGAAGGCTTCGCCGTAAGGTACATCATAATTGGTGGAAATATGGCTCCGCCCGGCAGTTTTTCCGTTGGAATGTTCCACAAGCGTCCGGTAATAGGCCGCTACGGTATCTTCCGGATCTATGGAAAGGATCTTGTCATACCGGGCCAGAGCTTCTTCCTCTTTACCCAGCATATACTTAGCAACTGCCTCTTCGTGCAGAGAAAGGGGATCATAGGGCAGCAGCTCTGTAAGCATTCCGGCGCACTCCTCTGCACGCTTATAATCCTTTACCTCCAGGAGCATGGCGCACATATTCCCCAGCACCTCTGTATCTGCACACTGCGGTATGGGGATGGAATCCATCATTTCCCGGGCTTCCCGGTTTTTGTGCTCATTCAAACGGATCAGCGCCAGCAGGCATTTGGCTCGCACATAGCCCAAATCCTTTTTCAGAATATTGAATACCCGCTGTTCGGCTCCTTTGAAGTCGCCCACGCAGAACTGATCCAGTGCGATCTCCATCTGCAGCCACAGGGAACTGGGATACCGGCTTTCCAGCCCCAGCAGATGTTCCAGACTCTGTTGGTCCAGGCCGGAAAAGTGCATGGCCTTGGCATAATGCAGATGGGCGATAAGTTCCGGATCCTCTCCGTCCTCCAGCCCCAGCTGCCAGTGCATTTCACTCCCATCGGCCAGCAACGCCAGATACTCCCGGCATTCCTGGCTGTAGTCTCCCTCTGGCCATCGCCGCAAATATGCTTCAAAACAGGTGTGTGCGGCAGAAAATTCCTCCATGGCCATGTAGTTGCTGGCCATGCCGAACACCCCCTCTTCGGGCATGAGTTCCAGAGGTGCAGTGGTCAACAGCAGCCGCAGGCTCTGGTCAAATCGCTGCATCCGGTTAAGCACCTCTGCCTGCATCACCTGAAACGGCACCCGCTCCCCGGGCCATCTTTTTTCTGCATCCCGCAGCATCCCCAAAGCCCGGATCAGCTCTCCGCCATCCATGGCCTTGCGGGCAGCCCGCATGTAGAACCCGGCGTCCTGCTGAAAGGACAGAATGCCTTTCTGATCTGTTTTAGCCATTTTCAGAAGAAGCCTCCTTGAGCAGCTCCGTCAGCGCCTCTTTGTCGAAAGCATACTTTTTGTTGCAGAAATGGCACACGAGCTCCGCTTTTCCATCTTCTTCGATAATAGACTGAAGCTCCTGTCTGCCCAGAGAGATCAGGGCCCGCTCCATACGCTCCCGGGAGCAGTCGCAGCTGTACCGAGGGCACAGTTCCTGTGTATAGTCCATTTTCATGCGGCCAAAGATGGAATCCAGTATCCCCTTCAGGCTCTCACCTTCCTGCAGTCGAAGGGCCATATCCTCCGCAAAGGGAGAAAGACCGATGACCTGATCGATTTTATCCTCCGGACAGCCGGGCATGGCCTGAATGAGCAACCCACCGGCGGAAAGGATCTCTCCGGTCTCCACATCTTCATGGACGCCCAGATATACCAGAGAAGGCTGCTGCTCGGAAACGGTAAGATACTGGGCAAAGTCCTCTGCCACCTCCCCGGAGATCATGTTGCAGGCCCCCACATAGGGTTCTTTCAGCCCCATATCCCGCACTACTGTCAGCTTGCCCTTGGTGCCCACAAAGCCCCGCACAAACAGCTTTCCATTGGGAGCAGGGGGCAATTCTGCCTGCGGACAGGCAGCATATCCCTTGACCAGCGCGCCGAAGCGGCCGGTGCAGACCATGTTGCCACCGGCTCCGTCTCCGGCAAGGATGGTGGTGACGCTGTCTGTTTCGTTTTTCAGATCACTGGCCAGCAGCGCCGTCATCAGCAGCTGCCGCCCCAGAGCTGCCGAACCCGTTCGGCTCAAGCTATGGATCCGCCGTGCTTCCTTTACCAGTTCCCGGCCGGAAATGGCTGCAAAGCGCAGACTCTTCTCCCCCATCATGCCTCGTAATATCTTATCTTCCTGCATAGCCGTATGCACTTCCTTTCTGCTTTATTGCAGGTCTTTGGGCCTGCGGGCCGCGAATTGCAGCCGTTCCGTTCTTCCCCCGGGCGCATGCCGGGTAAAGGCTTCATAAACTTCTATCTTTACAAATCCGGCACGCTCCAGTGCCTTTGTCAATTCTTCCTTCGTATAAGCCCGCTGCCAGTGAGTCTCCTCAAAGCGGGCATATCCTGTTCCCTGTTTTACAAAGCAGGTAAGCTCCATTTCCAGAAGGGGGCTGTTCGGTTCCATGGCGTTTTCCCACACATATCCCCAATCCGCTCCCGTATCTCCAAAGGTGCGTCCCGACAGAACATACCGCAGCTTATAGTCGCTGGAAACATCAAACAACAGGATCCCGCCAGGCTTCAAAGCCCGGTAAGCGGCAGCAAAGAACTCCTCCGCTCCTTCGGTAAGGTAGTTTACCCCGTCGCAGGCGGCCACCACCGCGTCCACCGGCCGATGCAGGGAAAGGGTACGCATATCCTCCCGAACAAAAGGACAGGACAATCCCATTTTTCGCAGCTTCTCTCTTGCCGTCAGGAGCATATCCTCGGATATATCCAGAGCGGTGACCGAATACCCGGCCTTTATCAGCCGCCAGGTCAAATTCCCGGTACCGCAGGCACATTCGGCCACAGTCTTTGCCCCAGCCTCCTGCAGCAGGCCGTCCAGATACCGTTCCCAATCCTCATAAGCTACGGTTCCCATCATTCTGTCGTACCAGGCGGCAAAAGCAGTATATTGCTCCATGCGATTCTCTCCGTTCTTTCTGTCTTCAGCGCAAGCCTTTTTCCAGATCTTCGGCATACTCCATCAATCGCTGCAGACGGTGGTTCATGCCTGATTTTTTTATATCCGCCATATCCGCCAATTCCTGCAGGGATGCATCCGGGTAATTCAGCCGCAGCTCCGCCGCCTCCCGCACAGCGCTGGGAAGCTTATCAAAATGGCCGCAGCGCAATATGATCTCGGCTGCCTGCTGCTGCTTGAGGGATGCAGCTACCAGCTTGTCCAGATTGGCGTACTCGCAGTTGGTAGTACGGTTGACATAATTTCTTGTTTCCTTTTCTGCCCGAACATTTTCCAGATCCAGCGCAGCAGCATTGGAACCTATCAGGGCCAGAAAGCCGGTAATATCATCTCCGCCCTTCAGATAGACCACAAAGCGATTCCTACGCCGGGTCAATCCGCATTGCAGACCAAAATGTTCCAGCAGCGCCGTCATATCCCGACCGAAGGATTCCGTAGGGCACACCAGTTCCAGATGGTATTCCCCTCTTGGATCCGTGCAGGTGCCGCAGCCCAGGAAGCATCCCCGCACAAAGGCGCGGGCAGCCTCCTCTTCTTTTATCAATCCCTGAGGCAGACTTCCGCACAGATGCAGGGAGCCTTCTGTTTCTTCCATGACGCCTGTCCCCAGCAGCAGTTCCATAAGAGTCTCCCCTTCCAGACGCACCACATACAGGGCCGTCCGCCGATGCTGCTGCTCCGCCTTTTCCACGGTGATCTCCAGTTTATACAGGGAAGCGGACAGGGATGCAATATGCCGGGCTACCTCTTCGTTTTCTGTGCGGTACACAAGGCTCCGCCGCCGCCCCAGCTTCAGACTGCCGCAGGCAAAGGTCAGGCCGGAAAGCTGTGCATTTTTCAGCCGCGGTTCCCGAACGCGCTGGCGCACCAGTTCCTCTTTTATGCGGGAAGCAAAGCTCATAGGGGCCTCACCCTGCTTTCCAATTCCTCCTGCTCCTCATGGAAATCCCTGTGATACAGCCGCACGGGGATCCCTGCTTCCCGCAGTCTTCGGGCGCAGCCCTCTGCAGCATATACCGAGCGATGACGGCCGCCCGTACAACCGAAAGCAATGCGCAAGATGCTCTTTTCCTGCTTTTCATACAAAGGCAGCGTTTTAAGGATCAACCCCGTTACGGAATCCAGAAACTCCGCCACAAAGGGCTGTTTTTCTATAAACTCCGCCACAGGCTTGTCCAGCCCGCTCATGAGCCGCAGCTCCGGAACGTAATAAGGGTTTTCTACAAAGCGCATATCAAATACCAGATCTGCATCCACCGGCACCCCCCGCTTGTAGCCAAAGCTGCACAGCACAAGGCTGGTCACCGGGCTGCCCATCTCCGGCAGAAGTTTTTTCAGCAGCGCCGGAAAGCGCCTTGCTTTCACTCCGGAGGTGTCCATTATGTAGTCCGCCCGGGATCTGAGCTCCTGCAAGTATTCCCGTTCCAGCCGCACACCGCTTTCTGCCTCGCCGCTTTCTCCCAGAGGATGGCGGCGGCGAAGCTCGTTATAGCGTTCCATGAGCACCTCATCTCTGGCATCCAGAAACAGCACTTCATGGGGGCAGGTGAGCCTGTCTATTTCCTGTATGGCTTGCTGAAAACCGGTGTTAAGCAGGCTTTCCCTTCCGTCTACGGTGACGGCCGCAGCCCGGATGGGCGGGTTTGCCCGCTCGCACAGCGTTTGGAAATCCAACAGCATGCTACTGGGCAGGTTGTCCACACAATAATACCCCAGTCCCTCCAAAGACTTCAGAGCAGTGGATTTTCCTGCGCCGCTCATACCGGTAACGATCAAAAGATACATACCGTTTCCTCCAGCAGTTTTACTTCCCGCTCCAGGGCAACGCCCGTCTGCTCCATGACCCGGCTGCAAACCTGTTCCGTAAGGGCACGAATATCCGCTTCCCGGGCGTGCCCCAGATTCACAATAAACCCTGCATGCTTGGCAGAAACCTGCGCATCCCCCACCCGCAGGCCCTTCAGGCCGCAGTTTTCTATAAGAGCCCCGGCAAAATGTCCTTCCGGCCGCTTGAAAAAGCTTCCGGCAGAAGGATACTCCAAAGGCTGCTTCTCCCGGCGGGCCCGGGTGCATTCCTCCATGACCGGGCGGGCCGTACCGTCATCCGGTGCCAGCTTCAATTCTGCCTCCAGCACAATGGCGTTTGGCCAGGTATAAGGGCTCCTGCGGTAGCCGAAACAGGCTTTATCTGCCGTTTCCCACACGGGACCTTCTTCTTTAAGAAGGCACACCCGATGCAGCACATCGCTGATCTGGGCACCATAAGCCCCTGCATTCATGGCAATGGCGCCGCCTAAAGTCCCCGGAATGCCGCAAAGCCGCTCCAATCCCTTGAGACCCCGGCGAAGAGACTCCCGGGCCAGCAGGGTAAGGGATATCCCCGCCCCTGCCCGCAGCAGGCAGCCCTCAAATACGGGGGGCTGGGTCTGATTTTCCAGCTTCAGGAGCAAGCCGTTAAAACCTTCATCCGGCCCCAATATATTGCTGCCGTTGCCCACCAGCGCGCATGGAATATACCCTTCCCGGCAAAGCGTCAGGGCTTGCTGCAGCTTTTTCGTATCCCCCGTGCACAGAGTCAGCAAAGCCGGCCCCCCTATTTTAAAGGTGGTCAAACTGCTTACGGGTACTCCCCGCTCTGCCCCCAGGGCACAGAGCGCTTCCATATATGCTTCCATAGAATATACCATGATACCAGTATAGCAAGTTTACCCCGGGATTACAACACGGAGCCTTTCAAAAAACCTTTTTTCTGCCTGCATATCTCCCTGTAAAGCGGCAGCTGCCTCCTCCTCCAAAGCTGCCTTGTGGTTGTAATAGTCAAAGAGATCCGGGGTCGTTACATGGGCATAGGCCTTATTTGTCTGTTCCAAAAAAGACAGGGAAAAGCTTTGCCCTCCATCCTGCAGCACGGAGAAAGCTCCCAGTGCCGACAGAGCCCGCTGGCTTTTCTTCTGCAGCAGAAATTCCATAAACCGCGCCAGGCATGCTTCACTTCCTTCTCTCCCTCGGCGAAACACCCCCATGTAGCATACCTGATCCGTAAAATCTCCTGCCGGAACCGCCGCCCACTCCGGTCCGGCTTCCCGGCGAACGAGATCCCCATAGGCCCGCAGATCTGCCAAAGCACATTGGGCCTTTCCGGCCAGGAATTCCTCCCGGGTTTTATCCGCCCCGGAGAATCCATAATAGGCACCGGGGATCGCCTCCGCATATCCTCCTGCGCCCGAAGACGGTTTTTCCCCGTATTCCAGAGTGGAAGCGGCATATACATAGCCGGAAAAGAACCAGGGGCAGGCATATTCTCCTGCTGCCAGCCCCGGGCGTAAGACAGGCAGTTCCCTCCATTGCATGGGCCGCAGCTGCTCTTGCGGCAGCGCTCCTGTAAAGAAGGAAATCAGATCCGGTTCCCGCCCCATGGACAGCCGCTCTTGAAAGTCCTCCTCTCCCATACCCGCCACCTCAATGCGCAGCCCATAATGAGCGGAAGAGAATTCCTCCGCCAGTGCCTGCAGGAGTTTGGTAACGCTGCCCTGATAGGTCTTTTGACTGACCACATGCCATAGCACAAAGGTTCCCTCATAAGCCGGAGGGCTGCTCAAATGATTGGCACGGTAAAATTCCTCTCCCCGTCCTTTTTGCAGCCGGGCTGGCATAAGCAGCAGATAGCATAAGATTCCCAGGCCCAGCAGGGCCCGGCACAGGTTGGATCGCTTCATATATAAGCTTATGCGCCCAAACTCGTCTTCATCTTTGAAAAGAGGCCGCTTTTTACGGGAGGGTACGGATTTTCTGCGGTGAATACATAGGGGACCAAAAAAGCAAGAGGTATGCACATGGAGATACACGCAAGCAAAAAAGGCCCCCGCATGCACGCCCGGCTATGCGGGGAGCTGGATCACCACAGTGCCGAGCAGGCCCGGAATATGCTGGACACCATGCTTCACGACATCACCATCCGGGATCTGACGCTGGATCTGTCCGGCGTGACCTTTATGGACAGTGCCGGCCTGGGCGTGATCCTGGGCCGCTACCGCATACTGAGTCTGCGCGGCGGAAAACTGACAGTATGCGGCATGTCTTCGGCCATAGACCGGATATTCCGCATGTCCGGACTATATGCCATTGTGGACCGGCAGTAAGGAGGCAAGCCCATGGATAACTGGATGGAACTGAGTTTTCCCAGCCTGTCGGTAAACGAAAGCTTTGCCCGCAGTGCCGTAGCGGCCTTTGCCGCCTCTTTAAACCCCACTCTGGACGAACTCAGCGACCTGCGCACGGCGGTCAGTGAAGCGGTGACCAATGCCATTCTGCACGGTTATGACAACCGACCGGAGGGACGGGTATTCCTGCGCTGCGAAAAACAGGACCGAACCATCACTGTCACCGTTCGGGATATGGGCTGCGGTATAGAGGATATCGAATTGGCCCGGCGTCCCTTTTACACCAGCAAACCGGAGCTGGAACGCAGCGGTATGGGTTTTTCCGTCATGGAGGCCTTTACGGACAGGGTCAGTGTTCTTTCCCACCCCAGAGAGGGCACCACCATCACCATGGAAAAAACCATGGGACAGCCCCAGGAGCCGGAAGCCGGTTCTCTATGAGGACGCATGGAGGATTTCTGCGCCCGGATCCGGGCTATGCACCGGGGAGATACGGAGCAGGAAGCGGCTCTGTTGCAGGAAAACCTGCCCCTTGCCTATGCCATTGCCCGCCGCTACCGAAACAGCGGCATCGAAGAGGAGGATTTGCGCCAGCTGGCCAGTCTGGGGCTGCTGAAGGCCCTGCGCCGCTTTGACCCGGATCGTGGGCTGTGTTTTTCCACCTATGCAGTGCCGGTGATCGCCGGGGAGATCAAACGCTGTCTCCGGGATGACGGCCCCGTACACTTCTCCCGGGAAATCAAAGCCCTGGCCAATCAGATAGACAGGCTCCGCCGCCAGGGGGATATGCCCCTGGAAGAATTGGCCCAGGCTTTGAATGCTGCGCCGGAAGATGTGGCCGCCGCTCTCATGAGTCGGGAAGGCCCCCTCTCCCTCAATGCACCGGTAGAAGAGGACGGCGCGCCTTTAAGCGAATTATTACCGCAGAAAGGAGATGGATGCGAGGAAGCGGCCGTCCGGCAGGTGCTGTTGGACGGCCTGCTGGCCTCCCTGCCCCCTTTACAGCAGCGGCTGCTGTATCTGCGTTACTTTAAGGAGCTTTCTCAGGCCCGAACGGGAGAGCTGCTTTCCCTCTCCCAGGTACAGGTGAGCCGTCTGGAAAAGAAAGCTCTGTTGGCCCTGCGGGAAAAAGCAGACTGCGTCTATGCCGAAAGCTGACCACCGTGCACATGCTTCCACCCGACATTACATTTGTGCCTTACAACGCCGCATAAAAGTCACTGCACGGAAGGATACGAATCCATTGCAATGCACTTTTATATTCCGATATTTTATGATAAAAGAAGGAGCAGCTTTTGCTGCTCCTTTTGCTCATTCAGTTGTCAGGAACGGGCCATGCCATCCACGTTCAAAATGACGCCGGTTATGTAGGAAGCCTCATCGGAAGCCAGGAATGCAAAAGCGTTGGCTACATCTTCGGGCTGCCCCATGCGCCGCAAGGGAATTCTCTGAACCATGGGCTCGATGATTTCCTTGGGAACGGCCTTCATCGTATCCGTCTCCGTGATACCCGGCGCTACAGCATTTACCCGGATCCCCTTTGGTCCCAGTTCTCTTGCCAGAGAGCTCGTCATGCCGTTGACCGTAAACTTGGATGCAGGGTATGCAAACCCGCCGGGCTGACTGGAAATACTGACCATGGAAGAGGTGGTTAGGATCACGCCCTGCCCTCTGGCTGCCATATACTCGGCCGCAACACGAGTTGCAGTGAACACACCCTTTACGTTCAGATCCATGACCTTGTCATAGGTTTCCTCCGTGTATTTCAAAAGCGGAGTGCTTTCCGAAATACCGGCATTGTTGACCAGAATATCTATGCCCCCGTATTTGGCGACAACAGCATCCAGCGCTTCTTTTACAGACTCCAGGCTGGCCAGGTTCGGGTGATCCCCGATACCGGTGCATCCGGATGCTTTTCCTTTATCTTTGCCACCGCTTTGTCGGCAGAAGCCTGTGTGCTTGCCGTCAAGATAACCGTGGCGCCTTCCGAAAGGAACTTTTCTACCGTAGCAAAGCCGATGCCGCGGCTTCCACCTGTAATAACGGCAACTTTGTCTTTTAATTTCATAGCGTTACATCCTTGCTTTTTGTTAAGTATAGCACCATTTGGGCCTATAGGCTGTGACATTTTGCAGATTGAAGAAAATTCATTGCATCGGATCCACATTCACAGTATCCCCCGGGACAAAGCGGTTTTATATCCCCGATTTCAATAATCTACGGTGCTTTCTGTCCCGGCTATGAGACGCTTTATATTGTCCTTGTGGCGGATGACTACCAATACAAGGCACATAAGCGCAAAAAGCCACAGCATGGGCCGCACGGAACTGCCTGCAATGCACAGGATGCAGAAAAGTGCCGCCGCCGTCAGGGATACCAGGCTGATCTTTTTGGAGAAAAGATATACAATTACGGCAAATACCGCCACCACCGCCGCTGCCAGCGGGAAGTTGATCCACATAAAAGCAAAGGTGCATGCAGAACCCTTGCCGCCCTTAAAGCGGAAAATCACCGGATAGCAGTGCCCCAGCACCACAAAGGCTCCGGCCATATATCCGCCGGTTGAAACGCTCAATGCAGCATCCGAAGGGAACAGCCCCCAGGCCCCGGCCATCCACCGGCCCAGCAGCACCGCCAAAACGCATTTGAGCGCATCCCCCGCAAAGGTGACCAGCCCCCATTTAGTACCGAAGGTACGGGTCATATTGGTGGCTCCGGGGTTGCCGCTGCCATGATCGCGCACATCATCCTTAAGAATGCGTCGGCTCACCACGATGGCTGTTTGAAAATTTCCCAGCAGATAGCCGATAACGGCACATATGGCCGCTGTCTGAAATACGAAACCCTGAAATACTTCCATCAATCCTGACTCCTGTTTCTAAAGAATATGCGCATGGGGGTTCCGGCAAAGCCGAAAGTTTTGCGGAAGAAGTTTTCCATGTAGCGCTTATAGGAAAAGTGCACCAGCTTTTCATCGTTGACAAAAATCACGAAGGTAGGCGGCTGTACCCCCACCTGAGTGGCATAATACAGTTTCAGCCGCTTGCCGGACATGGCCGGCGGCTCCGCCATGGAGACCGCCTCGTTGACCACATCGTTCAATGTGCCTGTAGTGATCCGACGGGCAGACTGGACATAACTCTCTTTGGCCAGCTCCAGTATCTTATGCACCCGCTGCCCTGTTTTTGCGGAGATGAACAGAAACGGCACATAGTCCATAAAGGCCAGATCTGCCTGCATATCCTTCTTGAACTTGTTCATGGTATGAGTATCCTTTTCCACCAGATCCCACTTGTTCACCAGCAGTACGGAAGGCTTCCCCTCCTCATGCACGTACCCGGCGATCTTTACATCCTGTTCAGAAAGTCCCTGACTAGCATCGCAAACGATGAGCACCACATCTGCCCGGCGCACAGCTGCCAGAGAGCGGATCACGCTGTAACGCTCTATGGTGGCATCCTCCACCGCCCGTTTCCTGCGAATACCTGCCGTATCTACCAGCACAAAATCCTCGCCGTCCACAGTGAAAGGGGTATCTATGGCATCCCGGGTGGTGCCGGGAATATTGGAAACGATGCAGCGCTCCTCTCCCAGCAGGGCGTTGACCAGCGAGCTTTTGCCCACGTTGGGTTTTCCCACCACAGCTATGTTCAACGGGTGTTCTTCCGGTTCTTCTCCATCCTTTGGAAAGCCTGCGCACACGGCATCCAGCATATCTCCCAGGCCGATCCCCTGCCCTGCGGAGATAATAATGGGATCTCCCAGCCCCAGCGCATAAAAATCATACACGGCCTCGTGGAACTTGGGAGCGTCCAGCTTGTTCACCGCCAGCACCACAGGCTTATGGCTGCGGCGAAGCATGGCGGCTACCTCCTCGTCGGCGGCGGTAAGCCCTTCCCGTCCGTCGGTGAGAAACAGTATCACATCGGCGGTCTCAATGGCCAGTTCCGCCTGCCGGCGCATCTGTTTTGCAATAATATCTTCACTCTCCGGCTCTATACCCCCTGTATCGATAAGGGTAAAGGTATAATTCAGCCACTCTGCATCGGCATAAATACGATCCCGGGTCACACCGGGAGTATCCTCCACAATGGCCAGACGGCGGCCGATCAGCCGGTTGAAAAGAGTGCTCTTGCCCACGTTGGGCCGGCCTACAATAGCGACTAAAGGTTTGCTCATATACACGGTTCTCCAAACAAAATGTCGATCAGTTCAAAACCGTCCCTAAAGGGGACGAGCCGGGTATGCAGGATTTGTTCCACTTCCGAAAGGGTCTTTCCGTCCAGAAATACATCCTCCACCTCCCGCAGCATGGTTTGCGGAATCAGCAAAGGCTGAGGGCAGTTTTTCTCAAAACGGGCTATTAGATCTCCGCCGGTGACCAGCCCTGCCACATGGACGTTCCCCCCGAAAAACCGGTTTTCTACCGGTATGGATTCCACAAACACGTTGTAAGGCTCCAAACACCTGTACAGCTTTTTGAAAAAGGGATTGGCCGCCACCCCTCCTGCAATGGTCAGCCGCCGAGGCGCAGGCAAAGGCGTTCTTTCCGCCAGAGCCTCTCTGAAATCCCGCTCAAAAAAGCGAAGCAGTCCCACGCCATTTTCCAATTGGGGAAAGTCCCCATATTCTTCCAGGGGCGGCAGCTCCGTCTCCGCCGTGGTATACCACTCATCCGACAGGAAACAAAAATCATCTCCCAGCTCACGGCGGCATTGATCCGTGACCTTTCGGCCCCAGGCTACTATCACTTTTGCCTCTTCCGCCGTAAATCCCCGCAGCGGATACAGCCCCCGCCGATACCGGGTAAGTCCTACCGGCACAATAGCCAGAGAGCGGCACCAGGGCCACAGGCTTTTCAGGTCGAGCAGGGTCTTTTCCAGCACGGCTCCATCGTTCAGCCCCGGGCACAGCACCACCTGAGTATGAAAAGTCAGTTCCGCTTCCGCCAGTGCTCTCAGCCGTTCCATTATGGTGCCTGCGGTAGGATTGTGCATCATGGTGCAGCGTACGGCCGGTTCCGTGGCATGGACGGATACATACAAAGGGCTTACCCTGCGCTTCAGGATCCGTTGGAACTCTGCCTCCCCCACATTGGTCAGGGATACATAGTTCCCCATGATGAACGACATGCGCCAGTCATCGTCCTTTACGTTCAGGGAACTGCGAATGCCCTTTGGCATCTGGTCGATAAAGCAGAACACGCATTTGTTCCGGCAGGTTTGCATCCTGTCCATAAGGCTGGTTTCAAAGCACAGCCCCAAGGGTGCGTACTCTCCCTTTTTTATGGTACAGCACTGCTCCTCCCCCTCCCGCAGGAATGTGAGCTTCAGCTCTGCACAGGCGGAAAGGGCTTCGTAGTCTACCAGATCCCGCACCTGTTCCCCGTTGATGGTCAGCAGTATGTCTCCGGGCCGCATCCCCGCCCGCTGGGCCGCCGAGAACCTGTCTACTTTTGTTACGGGCTGCCCCTCAAAATCCTTTTTCATCATAGATAAATATAAGTATACCACAGCCGTTTTCCCCTGACAACCGATAGCCTGTGAAAACTTCCCCGATCTCTGCATACTTCAACAGTGGCCCCTTTCCTTACAGAACTCCTTCTGCAAGACCGTTGTGTTCTTTCGGCAGCGCTTTTCTCCCAATAGATGCTGCAGCCCGGATGTGCTATATAAAAAGATTCAGTACATATCCGATGAACCAAAGTGAGGTTTAAGTGCAATGTTTTCTGATAAAGATCTTCGAAATCTGATCATTCCTTTGTTTATTGAACAGTTTTGCTTATGTTTGTAGGCATTGCAGATACATTCACAGCAAGTTTTGCCAGTGAAGCGGAGGTTTCCGGCGTTTCACTGGTCAGTTCTTTTAATACGGTGCTGATTTTTCTGTTTACGGTTTTGTCCTCCGGCGGTGCCGTGATCATCAGCCAGTATATCGGCAGCAGGCGCAATGATCTGGCCTCCCGCGCTTCCGGCCAGCTGCTAATGCTTTCCTCCCTGCTTTCTGCAGTATTGACGGCGCTTATCCTTCTGTTTCAGACCCCACTGCTGAAGCTGCTGTTCGGCAGGATCGAAACGGATGTGATGACGGCTTGCAGAACATACCTGTTTATCACCACCCTTTCCCTGCCTTTTCTTGCCGTGTATGATGCAGGAGCAGCTTTATGCCGCAGTATCGGAAAAACCAATGTGACCATGTATATCTCCATCGCAGCCAATGTGATCAACGTAGCGGGCAACTGTATCGGCGTATTCTTGCTGCATATGGGCGCGGCAGGCGTAGCATACCCGTCTTTGCTCTCCCGTATTCTCTCTGCCATAGCGGTGACGGCTTACTGCTTTCGCAGGGAAAACCCGGTGCACTACAAATTATCGGATATTTTTTGCCTGGACGGCGCACTCTTGAAAAAGATCATGCATATTGCACTTCCAAACGGTGTGGAAAACGGCGTGCATCAGCTGGTAAAGGTGGCTTTGTCCAGCATGGTTGCTCTGTTCGGCACCTATCAGATCGCCGCAAACGGAGTGGCGCAAAGCATATGGTCCCTGGCTGCCATTATGGGACTGGCCATGGCTCCCGTATACACCACGGTGATCGGCCAGTATATGGGGGCAAAAGATATAGACGCAGCCAACTTCTATTTTAAAAAGCTCAACAGAATCACACTGCTGCTGTCCATCCTGTGGAATGCACTGATTTTTGCCCTCACACCACTTATTGTGCGCTATTCGGCCATTTCCCCGAAGCGAAAGAGCTGGTGCTCTGGCTGGTCCTCATCAATAATATTTTTAACGGCCTGGCATATCCTTTTGCCGGTTCTCTGGGCAGCGGGCTGCGGGCCGCCGGGGACGTAAAATTCACAATGATCGTTTCTATTGTTCTGACCATTGCCACGCGGCTGCTGTTTTCCGCATTGTTTGGCCTGTGGCTGAATTGGGGCGTCATTGGCGTAGCCATTGGCATGAGCATGGATCTGGTATTCCGTGGCGGGATCTTTCTATGGCGGTATCGTTCACAAAAATGGACGAAATTCCAGTTGATCTGACCTCTCTAAAAGGAAAAACAGACAAAAAATCCTCCCGGGAGATGTGCCTCCGAGAGGATCCGTTTTTTGTACAGCTTTCACGGTTGAAGAAGATTCCCGTTTTCAAAATAATCTATACGCATAGCCCGGCGAACGTTCCGCAAGGTTTGTGCGGCGGTCTTCTCTGCTCTTTCACTGCCGGCACGGAGGATCTCATACACCTCCGGCAGCCGTCCTTCCCATTCCTTGCGGCGTTCCCGAATGGGCCGGAGTTCCTCCTGCATGACATTGTTGAGAAAGCGCTTCACCGTTACATCTCCCAGACCTCCCCACCGGTAATGTTCCTTCAGCTCCTCCAGAGAACCGTAGGCCGGCAGGAACCGGGCAAAGTATTCGTCCCTGCAGAAAGCATCCAGATAGATGAACACCGGGTTTCCTTCTGTATGGCCGGGATCCTCCTTCCGCAAATGAGTGGGGTCGGTGAACATGGACATGATCTTCTTCTGGATATCCTCCGGCTCATCGGAAAGATAAATGCAGTTGCCCAGCGATTTGCTCATCTTGGCCTTTCCGTCAATCCCCGGCAGCCGCAGGCAGGCCCGGTTGGTAGGGAGCACGATCTCCGGCTCCACCAACGTCTGGCCGTACACATCGTTGAACTTGCGCACTATCTCCCTGGTCTGTTCCAGCATGGGCGCCTGATCCTCCCCCACCGGCACGACCGTAGCCCCAAAGGCTGTGATATCCGCCGCCTGACTGATTGGGTAGCAGAAAAAGCCCACCGGAATACTGGCTTCAAAATTTCGCTGCTGGATCTCCGCCTTTACGGTCGGGTTCCGCTGAACCCGGGACACCGTTACCAGATTCATATAATAGAAGGTCAGTTCCGTCAGCTCCGGCACCATGGACTGGATAAAAATACAGCTCTTTTCTGGATCCAGCCCGCAGGCCAGATAATCCAGCGCCACCTGCATGATGTTCTGCCGCACCTTCTCCGGGTGTTCGGCATTATCTGTCAGAGCCTGTGCGTCGGCGATCATAATGTATATTTCATCAAATTTCCCGGAATTCTGAAGATTCACCCGTTCCCGCAGGGAACCTGCATAGTGCCCTACATGAAGGCGTCCCGTGGGCCTGTCGCCGGTCAAAATAATCTGCTTCATTTATTTCACTCCTGCATTTCCTGTTTTTATAAAATATACGCTTTTGGAATTCCGCCGTCAACTATTTCACTGCGCATTATGCGGTATGGATGCACTTTTTCTTATTTTCTGAACGTTGGCGTTCATAAGATGCCGGCCCATATGCCGATACACGAATCCCTTCACCGGGGAAAGCGCCTGCCTGTGGGCCCGGAGCATATCGTCCGGACTGTCATAAAGTCCGAAATCCTGGCGGATCCCAAGACTCTGGATATAGGTATCACACCCCTTCCACTCTATAGCAGGTGTCTGGAGGCTCTCCGCCGCCACGCCATACCCGCAAAAGGATCCCTTGCAATTAGGAAAGCGCCCCTGCAATCCCCGCAGATAAGCCCTATCCAGAATCAGTCCCTCCAGTGCATACCAGCGACCGTCATACAATACCTCTACCCAACTGTGAAACACATCCCGGGGCGCCAGTGCATATACCAGCCCCGTCATTGCCCCCTTCTGAAGCTTTTTATCAATAGTGAAACCGTGTATCCGGCAGGGGATCTCACAGGCTCGCAGCAAGGCCATAAACAGCGTACCTTTTGTATTACATTGGCCGTACCCATCCGCCAGCACACGGGAAGCAGGAATCCCGTCATCCGTATTGTAGCCGAAAAGGATCTCATCCCGCACAAAATTATATATTCCCTCTATCCGGTGATAAGCATCCAGTTCTCTCCATTCCCGTCGGGTAATAAGCGCCTGTATCTCCGGTGCATTCAGATCCAGCATGGGCGTACAGGCCAATAACTTTTGCATCTTTTGTCTCCTTGTTTCTTCGGTTAGAGCAATTATACCGTATGCTGTCCCTGTTTTCAACCAAAAAGCAAACGACCGGAGCGCATCCTTCGCTCCGGTCGCTTACCGTAAGATAAAATGAACGACAGTCCTTGGATAAAATTCCTTACTTCTGGGGCTGAATTTCCAGCATATGCAGGGCTTTCATCACCATACCTTCCCGGAAAGCAAATTCCGCTTCCGGTGATAAGGTAGGATCGCCCAGCGCATGGAGCACGCTCTTACCCTGCAGGATGCGGTTGGATCCGATCCCTTCGGCAATGTTGATCAGGTTGCATACATGGACAATGGGGATGCCCGCCCGCTCGATCTCTTTGGTCATCACTGCACCGCAGCGAGTGGAGGTACCTCACGTACTGGTGAGGATAACGGCATCTACCCCATCCTTCTTCAGCAGTTCGGCAATGCCCCTGCCGAATTTCTTACCGTTTTCCAGAGTGGTCATGACCCCGGCCGTGGTATAGAACCAGTCGGCCAGTTTTCCGATGACGCCTTTCTTTTCCAGATCCCGCATGGCATCCACAGGCACCAGCCGGTTCGGATCCGCCAGCACATAGGAATTGTCATACCCCTGATGCTTGACTTCATACTCCTTAGGATCCAGCCGCTCCTTCCTCGCAATGGGGTAGACGGCAAACTTTACGGAATTTACGGGCACCATTCTGTCGGGGTTGCCCAGCGGCACCAGCCCGCCATCGGTGACCAAGGCGATCTTGCACTGGCTCAAGGGTTTCTGCAGTTTGGAAGCAGGCAGTATCTCCCGTTGAGGCATAGGCACTTCCGTAACAAACTTCCGCCCGAAGAACTTGTCCAGTGCCATATTTATAGCCCGTGTTGGACCGGAGATATGATAATTGATGTTCCGCACGGGGCCTGTGCCCAAGTATCCTTCTTCTTTTGCGGTGCCGATCTCAGCGCCGGAGGCCAGCTTCAAGGCAAAATCGGTCACATCCTTTACCGCCTTGGCCATATGCCGGGCATTGTTTTCCGTGCCGATGATGTAGCAAAGACCGCTGTAAAGCTCTGCTCCGGGGTTCTCTTCAAAAAGGCCCGTAACGGCAGGGATCTTCAGCTGCTTGCGCACGGCAGCCGTAACGGAACCACAGGCAAGGCCGTAACGCCCTGCATTGAACCCAGGGCCTGCAATAAACAGATCCGGTTGGAAGGCGGCTATCTTTTCCACCACCTGTGCGGTAACGGCTTCCAGATTCTCTGCAATAAAATTGTCCCCGCAGCAGATGGTGCCCACTATCTCTCCGGCATCTCCCAGGAACTTGTTGATGAGCAGGCCGGGGCCCATGGCCTCTTCCTTGACCACGATGCCCATACCGGCGGTATCTTCGCCGCCGAACTGAGCATAGAACTGGTTGATATAGTGTACGACTCTCAGCTTTTTAGTCATCATGAGGCATCCTCCATCCGGTAGTTTTCAGATCCAGATCCTCCGTCATATAATTGGCGCCCTGGGTGGTATTGCCTCCCACCACGGTGCCGTTTGTGGTGATGGTGAAGGGCCCGTGCAGGTCAAAGGCCATCAACGCAGGTATATCGTGTACCCCGATCAGAGTTTCGATATGCGGGTAGGTCATGGTCTTTACATCCCCGCTGTGCACCACCGCATCCACCCTGGGATCGGAAATGACCAGCAGATCCCCGGGTTTTTCGCTGGAAACACCGGGCATAACAGACACGGCCTTCATACCCAGCCGCTCCGACCATATGTGAAGCATCTGCTGTTCCAGCTGGCAGTGCCCCATACCACACTTGGTATTAATGGTGATATCTGCGTGGAGATAGTCACGGGCAAATTCTGCCGCCATCATGGAGGAAACCTCTTTGGCGGTGGTTTCGGTCTTGCCGGCCGTGACGATCATGCCTACAAACTCGATATCCTTGCCGTGACGGGCATACAGCTCCTTGATCATCGGCTCTTCCTGCATGTAATACAGCAGGTTCATATAGCGGTAGATCATGGCGCCGTCCAGCATTTCGTTGGGATGGATCACAAAGGGCAAAGTGCCCATGCCGCTTTGACCATACATGAAGAACTGCTGCACATCAAAGCCGGCCCACTGGCTGGTCAGATAGGCCACCTTGGGCAAAGGCTTGCCATCGGGGCCGGGGCCTACGGGCGTCAGTTCATATACCTTCTTCTCGTTCGGTTCCCTGCCGATGCCCAGCTTGGCCAGCCAAACGGCTACTTTCAAGGCAGCCAGCTTCTGCGCCTGACAGTAGGCAGCGGGGGTAACGCCTTCCTTAGGCCGCACATCCAGAATGATATGAATGTGGCGGGAAAGCATGGAAATATCTGCAATGGGTCCCCGCATATCCAGCAATCCCTTAATGTTCGCCTTCAGCGGGTACAGCTCGCTGATGAGCACGCCCCGCAGCGCCACGGTGCGGCCGTCTCCGGCGGGCACCAGCTTCCCCAGATAGCCGGGAAAGGTAGCGTCCGGGTCGTCAGCCTTGACCCGGGGCTGGGTGCAGTCTGTCAGCCCCAGGATACGCACATCGTCTCCCGGAGAGGCGATGAATATCTCCACCGTATCAAAGGAGGATGTATCAAACTGGCTGATAAGCTCCTGCTTGTTTATGGTCAGCTCGCTGCCGCACAGCTGCGTTTTTTCTCCGAAGGAAACCTTGGTGATGTCAATATAGTCTATTTCCAGTCTTTTGCTCACTTGGATACCTTCTTTCCTGTTTTTATGGAAAGGCTCACTCGTTCTTGAGCCAGACATTCTTCTTGGTAAGGAGCAGCGCCACGGCAATGGTGCCGAAAATGCTCACGATATCAATGAAGCCGCTGAGACCGGAGAACACATACGTGAACAGCACCCGCACCAGAATAGCTACACCCAGGCCCAGAGGGATCATCTTGGGCTGACCCCAGGATACCATGATAAAGCAGGCACCCATAAGGGCGGGAAGCATATAGTTCATGGAGCCGGAAATGCTCTCGGGAAGTGCCGCCAGAGCTGCCGCACCGCCGATAACGCCTACAGCCAGAATAGCGATATTGATGAAAGTGGAGATAGCAGAACCTATATTGGCACAGATCTCTGCTTCGGGTGTACCGGGCTCTACGCCGGCAGCCTGCTCAGCCGCAATGGAGCAGGGCACACGCATGTTGGAGATCTGCCCGGAGATGTTGGACATATAGGTACCTGCAACACCCAGAATGGGGAAAAACTGGATGGGCTGCATGACCCAGGAAATGCCCACAATGCCGGCAATGGAGAGCCAGCCGGAGATTACCGGACCAGCCTCGGGCCACCAGCCGTAGAAGATGCCCAGGTACAATACCGGCAAAAAGCCCAGAAGCAGGCCCGCCAGATTGGTGATCTTGCCCCACTTGTGGATATAAGGCAAATAAATGACTTCAAGCTTTTCCTTGCTGTTGCTCATACGATGCTATCCTCCGATCAATGAATAAGGGACACAATGACGATGGCGCCAATAAGGGCAAAGGTCAATGCCCACTCCCGAAGCCATCCGGCCTTAACCTTGGAATTGATGAGATAAATGATGACCATAATGGCCGCACCGATCAGGCAGGCCACGGAGTTCATGTTCAGGGAGAATACATGACTGCTGGCCAGAGAAGCCATACCGCCCACCATGGCGCCGCCGGCAATGGCATTCATCTTGGCAGGATTGCCGCCGGAAAGCTTGTGCTGCACCTTGTCCATCTTGTCGGTAAAGAGAATGGAGAAAATGATCCAGCCCAGAGAACCGGTGATCATAACGTACACGCCGTTGATAAAGGCCTGGGAGGTCATGGCTTCCGCAGTGGCTCCGGAAGCGGTGACGCCGAAGTTGAAGGCCATGGATTCAAACACCACGTTGCCGATGTAGGAAAGACGCATCCAGGAGATGGGGCCGCCGGCGATGCCCAGCAGTGCCAGCATGCCGGAAAGAATGGCCAGAGACGGTCCGATGGAAGAGACGGCACTGGCACGAATGGCAGATTTGAGCTGCGCCTTGGTCATGCCGATCTCCAGACCGCACTTGTACGCCTTGCGGGCGAACATGGCCGCCTGTACGACCACCACCAGGATGGCCGGCACCACGCAGAGCCACATAGCCAGGCTGCCTGCGATTTTCAGGTAATCCATTTTTGTTCCTCCTTAAAGTACCCTGTTTTTTCCAATATGCGCCAATAACAGGAATGGCGCATAATTAATTGGTTGCTATCATTATAGCGCTTCCATCGTTCCTATCAATACTTTAAGAAATTGTTCGATTATTCAGAATTGTCACGCAATTTCGACAAATCGAATTGTGTAGACTGCACGGCATTTTCCGTCTTATAATGCAGAAATGGCACAATGCTTTTCCTTGCGCCCATATCTTTTTTCTCTATGCATTCGAGGTATGCTTTATTTATGGTTATTCGGATTTTTATGCAAAAGCTGAAAAGATTCTTCCTATCTCGCTATGCCTGGTGCATCGTGCTGTGCGGCTGTGCCGTTTACGGTACCACTCTGGGCGCCCTGGGCTACACTGTGGGCAACTTCTTTTTGCCCATCAGCCGTGAGTTCGGCTGCGGTATCGGGGAGGTTTCCTTATATGTGACCATCAACAGCATAGTCATTGCTCTGTTCATTCCTTTGACCCGTGCCTTTACCGCCCGGCATATGCGCCTCTCCCTCAGTCTGGGGGCCGGGCTGCTGGTGCTGGCCCTGCTGGGCATGTCGCAGGTTAAAAGCCTGTGGCAGCTGTATGGCTGCGCAGTAATTCTGGGCGCCGGCAGCGGCTTCTTCAACGGTGCTACAGTACCTACCCTTATCGACAGCTGGTTTTATAAGAAAAAGGGAACGGCTCTGGGCATCTGCCTTTCCAGTGCAGCTTTGATAGGCGCCATTATGAACCCGGTGCTTTCCGGAATCATTGCCGCTTCCTCCTGGCGCAGCGGATATTTGTTTCTGGCCGGGCTGGTGGCGGTTGTACTGCTGCCCCTTATGGCACTGGTCATCCGGCCGGATCCTGCCTCCATGGGGCTGAAGCCGTATGGCCTTGATCCTGCTGCCGCCCCCGCTCAAAGCGGTAAAAGCACGGACAATGCGCTGACCGGTCTGTCCATGAAGGAAGCGCTGGCCACCTTTCCCTTCTGGGCGATGATGCTCATGGCGCCAGCTTTTTCCATCGGATTCGGACTGACTTCCCACCTGCCCACCTATGCTTCTTCCATCGGTATCGGAGCCTCCGCAGGGGCCATCCTTACCTCCGCCTCTCTGGTAGGCGGTATGCTGGGCAAGCTTACACTGGGCATGCTCAACGACCGGTTTTCTACCAGAGTCCCTCTGTGTGCCGCCCAGTTATGTGTGGTGCTGGGGGTGGGGGTGCTGTTTGTCAGTCAGGGCTCTCCCCTTCTGCTGGGGCTGGGTGCGCTGATCTTCGGCTACGGTTCCTGCACTACCGCCCTGATGCCCGCCATGCTTACTTCCGCCCTGTTTGGCCAACGGGATTACAACCGGATCCTTACCTGGTTCACCACCTCCAGCAGTCTGTTGGGCGGCTTCGGCAGCACCCTGTATGGCCTGCTGTATGACGCCGCCGGGGATTACATCTCCTCCATGCTGGTGTGCATGGCCGTAGCTTCCCTTTGCCTGTTGTTGGGCCTTGCCAGCCTTTGGGTCGCCGGAAAAAAAGATTACGCCGGCAGGATATGATCTCTGCTTTTCCTGTTTTTGCCTCACGGTTGACAAATTTCTCCCCGGATTATAAAATCATTAAAAACCGGTATGCTTCGGAAGGGACGAAGTTTGCCCGTATCGATGGGAGGACCCTATGGAACCCCTGCTTGCCCGCATCCACCAGCTCAATGCTCTGTTCCGTCAGCAGCTGTTTCAGGATATCACGCTGCCCGATGTGGAAGCGGCCCTTTCCCGGATCGTAAGCTGCAACATATGCTTCTGTCTGCCGGAAGGGGATATTCTTCATCTCAATCCGCGGACGGGTTTTGCCCCTGCAGATGCTGCCGCCCATGCTATGGCCAGAGATGCCGGGCTCAGCCGGTATACGCATGCCCTCTCCGGCCCACTGGTGAACCGCCCCGTAGAAGAGCCTTTCTGCCTGCTGCTCCCCGCCGGACAGCATCCGGAGCCTCGCTATTTTTCCTTTTTCCCCGCCTATGGGGACTGCACCTACATTGCCTGCCTCATAGCCTGGCATCCGGACGGACAGATGCTTTCTCAGGATGACGCTGTTCTTTGTGAAGTCGCCTCCAGCATTCTGGGAATGGTCTTCTGCCGGGCACGAAATAAAAACGCCGAGTGGGATCGGATCCAGATGGCGGCGGCCCAGGTGGCCGTCAGCGTCCTGTCCTATTCCGAATACAGCGCCGCCCGGGAGATCTTCCGTCACATCCGCAAGGATGAATGCATTCTGGTGGTCAGCAAGCTTTCCAAAGAGATCTATGTGACCCGCTCCATTATCTCCGGTGCACTGAAAAAACTGGAAAGCTCCGAGATCATCGTTGTGCGTTCCCTTGGCACCAAAGGCACCTATATACGGGTCATCAATCCCTTTATCTTTAATGCGCTGGATAACGAAACGCCCCTGATGCACAGCCATACGCCAGCCAAATTTACCATCCGCTGAAGATGTAATTTCATACGCTCTCAAATAAAAACGGATCCTCCTGAAAGAGAGGATCCGTTTTGCATGACAGTTTCAGACCTGCTTTGCGTTTCTATAAGAAAGCAATATATGGCACGGGGCAAACACCAGGGCCGCCAGAATCAGCAAGATCGAACGGCTCAGAAACCCGCTGGCCAAAAACAGCAGCGAAGGCAGAATGGATAAGGCTAACGCCCTGAACAGGCTGCTCTTATTAAAGCATATCCCCCAGATAACACAGTATGCAAGCAGCAATACCGCATCTAAAACAAGATATAAGGCAAAAGCCTCGTCTGACGGCCAACCGAAGCAGGTACCTGGGACCTGCAGCCACATAAAGATAAAGCAGCCAAAGCGGCCTATCTGTTCCAGCGTTTCCACCAGATGATTGTGCCAGGCGTTTTCAAAACCTTCCCTGTGACGAAGGGCAAACAGGATGTTGGGGATCAGCAGGATTCCTACAAACAGCAGCCCCCATAGATTCACGATCTTCATATTTTTCTCCATTATGATTTTGTACGTGGTATAGCGGTTTCAATCCGCTCCCGTGATACCAACCTCATTCTTGTGAACTGCTCATTTAGGAAATGTAATCATTTTCATCATACATGAAGCGCACATAGAGCCAGTATCATCTATATATCCACTGCCCAACTTTTCGGTTTCGTATCATTCTGCATTTTTCGATATGCTTTTGCAATTTCTTCTTTTTTACTGCCATAGAAAAACGTCTACAAGCCGTTTCGTGTACTCCTGCAAAACGAACTCGAATAGGCAGCGATTTCCGTCATATTTGCAGGTATAGCAAAAGACTCACCACATTGGGTGAGTCTTTTTATACCAACTAATGTCAGTATTATGTCCTATCCGACATTAGTTAGCATAATCACACTCAGCCCATGCGCACCCCGAAATTTCGCTTTCCACTCTATTCAACTTCTCAAATCGTGTAATAATGGACACCCTCAAGAACAAAAATCCCGGCAAATAGCCGGGAAAATGTGGTTCAAGACCTCTTATTCTGCAATGAAACCTTTCGCGTTCAATGCGGCCATAAGCGCCTCGTTTGCCGGGCCGGATACTGTGCCAGTCTTGCTGACCGTGTAGTCGCCGATGACATAGGCGAAGCTGGGTGCGTTCTGATACACAGCAGGCGCGTCTACGAAAGCCTTGACGGCCTCTACCAGAGCCTTGCGGCGTTCGCCAGTTACATTGAAGGCCGCCTCCATAGTTTCCGGCTCGTGGGCCGTGATGATCAATTCCTGCCCGTTTAGCTCAGTGGTGATCTCTGCACCCTGTTCAACTGCTTCGGCGATTTCCGCCACAGGCTGGCCCTCGGCCTCCGCCTGCTCCAATGCCGCCTGAAGCCCGGTTGCGATTTTCTCCGGCATGGGTGCTTCCTCCGGCTTGGCTTTCCGCGTTTTGCGCGTCCGCGCTTCCGGCCAGACCTTCGGCAAAATGCCTTCCTCGAACATGATCTTGAAGGTGATGGCTCCAGTTACCGGTACGCTGAATTCGAAGTCCTGATAGGGCAGCTTCTTGATCTCATCGGGAATTTCGATGTTCTTGCAGCGCTTGACCTCTTTCCCGTTCTCGATGAAGCAAACCGGCACCGCATCCCGAAGTTTCGCTGTGAGCTTTCCGCATTCCATGATGAATACCTCCCGTATTGTTGTGTGCCTCGCGGCTGAGTCACAGCTTACGCGCGGGTGGTCAAAACGCAAGCCTTAAATGGTCTGTTTTCAAAAAAATGGCTCCGACTACGCAGCCGGAGCCTAAAGCGTTATAAATGACGATGTTCCACTTTGACGAGCATTTCCTTGAGCTCTTCAACCGTGTACACGCCGCCAGGTTTGCTGTGCAGCATCATGTGACAGTTTGGGCAAACGGGAACAAGATCATTCACGGGATCGACCACATAAATTTCACCGATCTCGCTGATGGGCTTTTTGTGGTGGACTTCGATTTTCCCGGAGAATTCTTCGCCAAATACCAGACCAAAATCAAAACCGCATACCGCGCAGGCGGAGCCGTGCGCTGCGATACAGCGGGCACGGGCTTTGGGATTGCGTTCATAGCGATTCGTCAGGATTTGCTTCTGCGCGCCTTCAATATAGAATTCATCCGGCAAATCCGTATTGTGAACCAGCTCCTGCTCGCTGTGTGGAAACGGACGTATTTTCCGATCGGGATTATTTTTCCACGCGGCCAATTCCGTTTCAAAGTAGCTGAGTTCGAAGTCGAAAACCTGATTCAGCTCTTCAATGGCCTGATTGATGTTCGCATTTCCGTCGCTCAAGTTCCAATGTGCCAGCTGATAGGCGCCATTCTGAAGCACCGCGCCGCAGGCATCGGCCAGTCGCTGCATTCGCGCCCGTTCGTGCTGATTGAGCCCCGTTGGGCAGGCGATGCAGGAAAGCGTAATGTTCTCTGTGGCGTTTCGAATTTCGTACATCGCGGCGCGGCCATTTTTCCAATGCCCGCTCTGCGTTCCGGGCAATGTGAACAGAGAATCCAGCGTTTGCGTGCTGAAGCGAATGATCCGATGTGTGGAGTCAAAGCCGCGCTGATACACGAAATGCTCAGATTGCGCCAATTTTTGCGCGCACCAGTCTGATAGCAGACTGCCCTGCAGGCGCAGTTCGATTTCATTTTTCATCGGCTTCACTCCTTGCCAAACGCCACTACAGCGCCATATGACTCCTTGACGCTCAGATCTTTCGGATTGCCCAATATTACCCACAGGTTTCGGTAGGTTTTGGGGCGCGGGATTTCCCGCTCGCCGTAGCCGTCGGTAAAGTAGATCAGCAGCGCGTCTCGGAAGTAACGGTCGTTGTTGACGTACTCAATTACCGGCGTAAACGCCGTTCCACCGCGCCCGACGACGTTCTTTTTGATATCCACCTGCGTTTTGACTGAATAGACCCGCTGCACTTCGCTGTCGCATTCGATTACCGTAAGCGAATGCTTTCGTCCGGCGATGATCGCCACGATTTCATTCAGGATAAAGGCAACATCGCGGTCGCTGATCGAGCCGGATGTGTCGATGGCAACGACGATCTTCAGCACCTTTTCATCCTGCTGACCAGATAGATCGAACCGCTCCGGCTGGCGGCGGTTCAGACGCGTGCGCGTTTTGTGCTTGCCCGCAGCGATGGTGCCTACATATTTTTTCAAAATAGCCTGCCAGCAGAGCTGCGGCGGTTTATTCAGCCTCTGCACCTGCTGCCAAAATGAGGCGGGCATCTGCCCGCGCACTTCATCGTTCATGAGGGATGCGGCGGCATTGACCAGTTCCCGCACAGCGGCAGTCGCCTCTTCCGCATCCTCGCCCGCGTTCCATTCGTGATCGGTGGGTTTGCCGCAGGTTCCGGCGGTAATGATACTTTCATCCGCTTCATTTTCGCCTTCACCCGAATCTCCGACAGCAATCAGCATTCGCTGGGGCTGCTGTGCGCGCTCGGGCAAAGGCTTATTCCGAATGAGCTGGAAATAATACAGATAGCTTTCCAGCGGGCGAACGGAGCGCAATTTGAACATCTTTTTCAGCACAGCGGAGGAAATGTGTCCTTCCGGCGCGGAAAGAAAGCTGCGATGCTCGTCCATGATTTCCTTGAGAATGCGGTCGTTGACGGAGGCGTCCGCCGCCAGATTAAAGCGCTCGAAGGTATCCGGATCGCGTTCGGGGTTGGACTTGACCATCTCCGCCGGATGATTGAGCACAATATGGTCGATCTCATGGCAGACGATGAACAGGATTTCCTTCAACGTGAATTTGCCCAGAAGCAGCGGGTTGGTATGAAATACCGGCGGAAACCGATCCAACAGAATGCCCGCGATGCTGTGGGTGGAGAAATCCACGTCATAGGTCAGATTCATCAGAAAATAGCCGTAATAGCTGTCCCGCTCGGAAATGAGAAACAGCTTCATCAGCTCCAGCATATGGACGCAATCGGCTTCGATTTCATCCAGTACCGCAGCGCGGCGCTCGCCCTGCTCGACGGCGGCAATATTCAATTTCATATTCGTCAGCAGCTGGACGATATCCGTTTGCATAGCGCTTTCTCCGATTTACTTACTTGCTGGCCTCAATCGCCTTGCGGGTCTGATCCGACAGGTCGAGCATCTGAATCAGGTCTTTTTCAAACACGTCGAATAGCAGCTCGATCAGATTATTGCCGTCGTCCGTGGTGGTCGCCGCCAGATTTTGCGCGAACAAAAGCCGTGTAGATGCGTCCATGCGTTTGACCAGCTGCGTCAGCTGCTGCTTGACGATGGCAAAATGCTCCTTGTCCAGCATGATAAACTCAATGTTTTCTTTCAGATAGTCCAGCATCAGATTGCAGGTCTGCACTTTCTTGGCAGCGGAGAGGGCTTCCAGCGCGTCGCCGGTGCTTGAAAGCTGCGCGTCGTCCGCAAAAATTTCTTCCGGCATCAGCGCCCGCGCCTTGGAAACGATGCTGGCGAAGAACATGGTCGCCACCGATGCGCCCAGTTTGGCCGCTACAAGATTCTTCATGTCCTTTTCGACGATCTTTGGATCGTTCTCCTTGTCGGTGAAGAAGCCGCGCAGCATCGGTTCGGAGGACAGAAGCGTATCCACCATGTCCCAGCCGCGGGGCGACGGCTCGGGCTTTTCCTCGTCGTCCAAATCCTTCGCGCCGGAGGACAGGCATTTGGGATTGTCCTTGATGAATGTCAGAATGCGCGGGTCGACGCCCGTTTCCCTGCCGTAATTCAGCCATTCGCGAGTATTGTCGCCCACTTTGATTTTGAGAAAGCGATCCAACTGCGCGGGATCCATTTCATTGGTGGCATAGATGCTGTTCTGCGTGCTGGGGTTCATCGCGCCTACAAAGAACACCCACCACGGGAACGCGTAGCCGTTGACGCTGCGGGTGAGCAGAATATTCATCAGCTCTTTATAGACGCTGTTCTCCGTGCGGTTGATTTCGTCGATAAACAGAATCACCGGGCGCACCGTGCCGTTTTGCAGCGCGGCGATCTTCTCTTCGGGCGAAAGATCATTCTGCGCGTAGCGGTTCTCGTCGCCGCTCAATGCCTCGTCGGTGACGGTTTTTCCAGAAATCTCAAACAGCCGCTTCTCCTCCGCCTGAATGCGCTCCACGGCATAGTAGGGCAGAAAGCGAAAGCGAATCTGCCCGTTTTCGTCCTTATACTGATACGGAAGGCCGGTGATTTCGCCTTCCTTCAGCGTGCCGCCCTCGATGGTGATGCACACGCCGCCCAGATCATGGGCGATGCTTTTCACCATCTGGGACTTGCCGATGCCGTGCTTGCCGGAAACCAGCGGCGTGATGGCGAGATCGCGCTTTTTCGTGGTCAGGTTCGCGAGCAGCGCCCGCTTGATGAGCCGTTTGGCTTCATTGATGCTAATCATATCTTAATACCCTTCAGGCGCAGGAATACGTCCAGCTGCGCGCTGCGATTTTCTTTTTTGCGCCAGTCGTTTTTGCCTTTGGTCAGCACGATTTCAGCGTCCATCTGCGAAAAGTGCTTGATGAAAAACTTTTCGCTGAAAAGCTGATAGCGCGCAATCTTCTCCGCGTCCAGCGAGGTGAAGTATTTTTCCATGAACGTTTCGCTGAGATTCATGGCCATGAGGATTGCGTCCAATTCCCACGGCATGAAGAGAGCGATGTTCTGATCGATAAACGCCTCATTCACGTCCGGATGATCCGCCAGATACTGCTTGAAGCGGGTTTTGTAGTTAGAGGCCGTGCGCATCTGGGCAATGTCGTGGGTGATCTGCGAAAGTCGCTCCTTTTCTGTCAGGGGCTTTGCTGCGCCGGGTGCGAGCTTGTCCTTGTCTACAAACACGTTTCCCGGAATACCGGAATCGCAGCTGTTCTGCGCGGTTGCCTGCTTTTTCCATGCGCGGATTTCGCCGATCAGTTTTTTGCACGCGTCGATGTATTCGATGGAATAGTCGCCGGTGTCCAGCTCGGCTTCGAAGAAGGCCAGATCCTCCGGATAAAGCTCCGCGCCGTTCTTTTTCAGAATGTCCAATACTTCCATGCGTCAACCTCACATGACTGGCTTATGCAGGCCGTCGATCAGCTGCTTGATATAGCCGATATTCGCGCCGAAAATCTGCGTCACGTCCATGTCGCAGAAGGGGCTTTCCTTGAGCAGCACGGTCATGGTAATATCGCCGTTTTTGCGCGCGTAGTCCACGATCTGCTGGCAGTAATTCAGCTGCATGGGGTTGAGTATTTGTGCATTTAGGAAGGAGCCGAATTTCGTCTGAATGGCTTCGTCCGAAATGCCCATCTGTAAACGCAGGAAGGGAAGCATCGCCATGCTGCCCGCCCAGGCGTTGAATTCCGCTTCGGTTCCCAATTTGGAGGTGAAGATAGCTTTCAGTTCGTTCTTTTCATCATCCGTCAGCGGATCAAGATTGCGCAGCTTGGCCAGGGACGGCAGGTTGCTGCCTGACAGGAATTCCTGTGCCTTCTGCGGATAAGGCTTATCGTCGCCGGTTCCTGAATTTTCCTTATCCTCTACCCAATCGACGACATTGATGATGGTATAGCCCTGCTTGTCCGGGATATAGCTCATCAGATCGCGGAGGGCCTTGCGCACATCCTCCGCGCGCTCCAGCGAAAAATGATCCAGCAGATACGCGCCGTCGATCATGGCGGTGATCAGGTCTGTTTTCTCGACGATTGCCGGAATGGTTTTCAGCTTCAGCAGGGCATTCATGCGCCTGGTCAGCTCCGAATCCACATTTTTGAAGCCGTTGCGGATTTTGCGCGCGTCCTTGCCTTCCTTTTCGCGGCGGGGGTACTCCTTCTCGATCACATAGATCAGGTTGTCGAAGGTTTTCACCTTCACCGGCGTTTTCTCGGAGGGGAACAGTGGCAAGATATGTTCTTCAATCTCCGCTACCTGACGGTCGGTCAGATTATCCCAGATTTCCGCCGTGCGATATTTGCTGACATACGCCATGTTGTACTGCACGGCGATATCGTCGTTATTCAAACCGCGGGTTTCGCTGATAAAATGCGCCTTCAATTCATCGCGATAGGCCGCATCGAATGCGCAGAGCGCCTTTTCCTGCTGCAAATTCATCAGAATGCCCAGACGGTTTCGGTTCAGCATGACCGTCTGCGGAATGATATTGCTGCTCGCGCCGCTGCCCTCCACGGTCGACCATGTGCCGGTAGTGGAGAAATAGCGGAAGTTGTCGTAGTAGTCGAAAATCAGGAAGCCCTGCTTATCCAGCCCCGGCCCGAACAGATCCGGCGAAAGGCGGGTGCCGCGGCCGATCATTTGCAAAAATTTGATCTTGGAGCGCACCTGCTTGAAGAATACCAGATTGACCACGTCGGGCACGTCGATGCCGGTGTCCATCATGTCCACGCTGACGGCGATCTGCGGCATTCCGCCGCGTACCTCGAACTGCTCGATCAGGGTGAGATTGCCCTCCACGTGGCTGTCGATGAGCTTGCAGAAGTCCATACCCAATTTCGGATAAATCTTCTGGAAGCGCTCGACGATCTTCTCGGCCTGAATATGGCTGGCGGCAAAGATGATGGTTTTGCCCAGCGTGTCGCCGCCGTCTACCTTCAGGCCGTTCTTCATCAGGTCGTTCAGCATGGCGTCGATGGTGCCCAGGTTGATGATACTCTTGCCGAGCTTAGTGCCCTCAATTTCCGTGCCGGTAAAGTCGATGCTGTCATCGTCGGCAAAGGCATCCTCGAAGGACGCCTTTTCTTCCTCAGTCAGGTCGTCATAGCGAATGCCGCGGCGCATTTTGTCGGTTGTCTTGTCCTCTACGGAGAAGCCCACCAGATACTTATCCTGAATGGCCGCTTCCAGCTCGTAGGCGAAATCCGGCTTGCCGTTTTCCAGCTGGAAGGTGTCGTAGGTGCTCTTGTTTTCCTCGCAGCGGGGCGTGGCGGTCAGGCCGATCATCAGCGCGTCGAAATAGTTGAACAGCGCGCCGTATTTCTTGAAAATGGAGCGGTGCGCTTCGTCGATGATAATCAGGTCAAAGCGCCCGATACCGAATTCCCGCGTGTCGTCGTTGACCAGATTGATCATGGTCTGGTAGGTGGAAAAGATCACGCGGGCGTTTGCGTCGCGGTTCAGGCTGCCGCCGGTATAGAGCGAGGTGGTCACGTTGGGCAGCAGCTTGTTGAAATTCTTATGCGCCTGCCGCACAAGGCTGGTGCGGTCGGCGAGAAACAATACGTTTTTGACCCAATTCGCCTTCATCAGCACGTCTACGCAGGAGATAGACACGCGGGTCTTGCCCGTGCCGGTGGCCATGACCAGCAGACTTCTGCGGCGCATATCGGTAAACGCCTTGCATACGCTGCGAATGGCGTTCTTCTGATAGTCGCGATTGGTGATGTTGTCGTCGATGGTCGGGTTCGTGATGTCCTGCCGCATGGTGCGGCGCAGCTTGAGCAGCTCCAGTTCCTCGATGGAATGGAAATTGAACACCCGCCGCGGCGGATAGCCCAGCTGATCGATGCAATAGATATAATAGCCGTTGGTGTAATAGACCACCGGCTTATAGCCGTATTTTGCCGCCATCTGATTGGCCTTTTCAATGCCCTTGGTGCGGCCCTCCACCAGATTCTTCGCTGTGGCGGTCTGTTCGATGATGGCCAGCGGCTTATTGTCCCGGCCATAGAGCACATAGTCGACGGAATCGCCGCTGTCCAGCAGGCAATCCACCGCTGCGGCCTCGGGCATGGCGGTATTGGCGCGGTTGACAATGGGCCAGCCCGCCTCGCGCAGAGAGGCGCGCAGGAACAGCTTTTTATTCTCATTCTCATCCCGATCATGGGCGACGGAGAAGCGCGTCGTGCACATCCGCTCGGCATAGCGGGCGCATAGCTCAGGCGCAACCTCCACCTTCGCCTTCGGGCTTTCAGTGGGTTCAGGCTGAATGGGCGTTTGCAGGGTAGGCTTTACGAATTCGGGATAGTCCGGAATGAGCTGCCAGAGCATACAGACCTCGCCCACCAGAAAATGCAGCTCTTCCAGCACCTTGAGCGCTTCGTCCGAGGTGAGTGTGCCGTCGTGAACGGCCACATTGCCCATTTTGCGGATGAAATGAATGGAATTGAGCAGAATCTGATCGTTGAGGTAGCTGGTAAACGCATAGTCGGTGGACATTTCAAAGACGGTTTTGCCCTGAATGTCGCCGCTAACAGCGCTGTAGATCATTTTAACGATAAACTCCATGGCCTTCCGCGCAGAGGTGACGCTGATATTCGGTTTTGACAAAGCGAATTCTTCCGCCTCGCAGCAATAGGTATAGAGCTGTGCGAAATCGGGCGCATTCTTCAAGTATGCAAAATTCATGTCAGAGACTCCTTTGCGTAGAAAAATCCATGTTCATTATAGCATCAATCTGGGCCATCGTCCACAATTTTCGGCTTGTCGACAGCGATTTTTGTATACGAAATTTTGATTTGTCGACCTCGGAGACGAAGGCGGTAAATTCCTTCTGCAACGCCAGTGGCGGAACAATGAGCCTCAGTGATCGAATTGAATCAAAGTTTAGTCCGGCTTTGACTGCGCTCATGTTCTTCGCTTCAAATTGACGTTTGCCCGCTTCGCTTTCCATGAAGAAGGCTACATAAAGCGGGTCGAGGGCTAACCGATCTAACCGAATGCACGTGAGATGCTGGTTATTATAAGCTCCATGCTCGGCGATTTCCTTTGTCACAACGCCTGTACGTCCTAAATCTGCGGTGATACTTATGAGCAAATCACCTTCCCGCAACCGAGTTCTTTCAGCTTCAGCGTTTTTCGGAGGATTGATGCACTGAACATCATCCACACTAATTCGGCAGTCTTTCACATTCTTGATAGTGATGAACCATTCGCCCTTATCGGTATAGTATTGTGCCCAGCCACGCGAACCAGATGTCAGGAACAAAATATGATCTGAAAGCTGATGAATTGGATAGCCCTTTGAATTAGTGACTGGCTCCCCAAACATCTCCACAAATCGGGACTTGACAAGCTGATCCAACGAAGACAACTCTGACTGTGTCTTTTCGATAACGTTGTCAAGTGCATCGAATTTCGCTGCAATATTTCTTTGCTCTGTGATTTCAGGCAAAGAAATTCTTTTTTCAGATAGCGTTGCTTTATTAAGTGTCAGCCCCATGACTGCCTTATTTGTACCTTCTGTCCATGCAGTACCACAGCACATGTGGTAAAGGTAGTCTGTATCAATAGCGTAAGTCCCATTGCTGATGAATGCCATTATCGCTTCGTTAGTATACATTTCTTCAGAAGTGATGGCAGTTTTTCCAATCGACAATTTGAAACTCATAATAACAGTGTGAGCAGGGACGGCCCTAATACCACTTTCAGTGATGGCCTTATCTGTTATTCTTTCTTTTGTCGTAGCAATGTATTTTCCAGCGCTTCCGATATCTGCAATAGAAATCCACTTATGATTGCCGTCCCAATAAGATGGGGTGTTGCGAGCGGGAGTCTTTCCCATTTGCAAGTCGAAAGCATCCTTGAGCCTGATTCTCATGCTGCTACCTCCATCTCATAGGAAAGTTTTGATTTGTCGACCTCGGTGACGAAAGCGGCGAAACGGTTCTGAAGCTCCAGCGGAGGCACAGAAACACGATAGTTTTCCAAGAATGATGCAGGAACCCTTCGTTGTCCCGCACTCCCAGTCATATTACTGGCGGCGTCGATTCTGAACTGTGGGAAGACAGTCAAGGTATATATCCAGCGTGGAGTAGCCGTTTCCTTTGCAGGGCGCAACACATGGAACTCTGTTGAGCCGAATCCGATCCCATTATATAAGCCTGTAGCTATGGCACCCTTACCATTTTCCATACAGGGCGTGATTTTTGCAAATAGCACATCGTTCTCCGCAAAGTACGTGAATCCTGTTTTCACCTCGTCATATGGCTTTACTTGTGTTGCGTCAATGTCGCCCGACTCAGATACAGACGGCATGGGGACAAACGAAACCAACAATCCGTTTGTCAATCTCGCATCCTGACTTTTCTTGGGATTGATTTCGCATATTTCACCCAATGAAGACATACCCCACCCATGGACATCCGTTCCGGGCAAGCCGAACATCTCCACAAATCGGGACTTGACGATGTTATCAAGCAGTCCAAGCTCTTCTTTGCTTTTTGCGATTAGGCTGTTGACCGCGTCTAAATTATCCACTATTTTCGCTTCAGTTTGGTCATCAAATACATTGATTGGCATTTCAGCAATATCAGCCAGCGAAATTGACGGATATGAAGCATCCTTCACAAGCTGGTTTGGCTTGTGATACTCAAAATAATATTTTAAGTACTTTGAATCAACGTCAAATGGCATTATACATGCAAGATGGCTCACGACATAACACTCTGCATTTGTCGCATAGACATAGCCTTTCATACAGGACATCCCGCTTTTCGCAAAAAGTACAGTTCCTTTGGGATATAGCTTGAGCCTGTGATTTTTAGCTACTTCCTCCGACACCTTTTGAATATCACATTCACGCTCTCCATTGACCAAATAAAACAAATCTCCTGCTTTAACAAAAGGGGTGCCTTCTTCAGAGTAATTCTCTGCTCCTTGAGGAGCACCTTGTCCAGCTGAAATATTGGCTATTTCTCCAAGTTTCTTTCTCTGAATCATGCTGCCACCTCCATTTGTTCGGAAAATCGGGATTTGCGGTCAACCGATGTACTTTCGGTGGGACAGCTTGACGTTGTTCTGGCTGACCATGGCGTACTGCATAGTGGTGTCAATTTTTGCATGGCCGAGCAGGCGCTGTACCTGTTCGATGGGCATTCCCTTGTCGATGGCACGGGTGGCCAGCGTCCGTCTGAATTTATGAGGATGGACTTTTTCGAGGCCCAGCATCTTGCCAAGGCGGCGCAGGCGGATTTCTACGCCGCTGATTTTCAGGCGCGCATGGGGTTTGTCCAGTGTTACGAAAAGCGCCGGGTTCTGATCGGTACGGCTGGCAAGATAGTTTTTCAAATGGATTTTCGTGCGGGCATCAAAATAAACCGGACGTTCCTTGTTTCCCTTTCCGAAAACGACGCACTCCCGGTTTTCAAAATCAATGTCGGAGATATTCAAATGCACCAATTCTCCTACGCGCATTCCGGTGGAAGAAAGCATGTCAATCATGGCCAGATCGCGCAGATGGGTACAGCTGTCCCGCATCATCTCCATAGCCTCGTCGGTATAGGTTTCCTTGACGGGCTTATTGGTGCGGATTTTATGAATTCGCCGGACAGGGCTTTTGAGGATATAGTTTTCGTCCTCCAGCCAGGCGAAAAAACTGGAAAGAATGCGGCGGATATTGTCGATATTGCCGCGGCTGCACCCGCTGGCCTGCTGATAGTCCGCCAGATACTGGCGCAGATCGTCCGTGGTGATATGCACGACGCGCTTATCGAGGGTATGCAGCAGCTTGGCAATGGTAGTCTGGTAATAATGCAGCGTCTTTTCACTGCAGCCCTCCACGCGCTTGGCGGAGAGAAACATTTCCAGAAGCTGAGCATTGCTCTGTGCATCCGGCTGCTCGATGGCGGCATCTACCGCGATGATGTTCTTTCCCCAAAGCGCGTGGGTCAGGGCTTCGTGCAGGGCTTTCATCTGGGCGTTGTCCAGAATGGACAGAAGAGACTGTTCGACTTCCGTAATAAAAAGTTGTTTCATGTTGGTACACTCCTTCTTCTTGTGGGGTGTACCAACATCCTGCACCGGCAAATTGCCATTAACCTACGTTCGCGATTGAGCTAATATTTGAATATAAGCTCTTTGTTTCAATGATATTCCCAGCGGCATTGGGATATTTTGCTTCTATTCTTGTCAGTTCCTGCTTTGAGTTAGAGTAGAATACAATAAGCAAAAACTGAGGGCGAGAAGTTTCGTCTTGATTGTATTGCTGGCAACGTTCTTTGATAACATTCGCACTCAAATCAGATCCATTGCTATAAATCTGTATTATTGCATTAACTGAATGCAACTCAGGTTGTCCTAACGTGTTGTTCAGGCCATATTGAACATCAGTCACCTCTATTCCGTTAACAATGAACCGATCAGGGGCAAAACCAGATAGCACTGCAGCGGTCAAAGTATGCTTTCTACGAACCGTTGCATAAGGAGCGTAGTAGAGCCGATTTTCTTCTTGCTGATACTGTTTGAAGCGAAAGAATTGTACTTGAATTTGCTGAACAATTCTGTTTCGAAGCTCATTAGTTAGTATCTGTTCAATCACGCTAATCATTCCTTCACCCAAAGTACTCCTGCATCAGCGATTTTTTCAGCGTTTCCAGCTTTTCGAGGCTTTGCTTCACTGCCAATTTTGATTTGTCGACTTCGGCGACGAAGGCGACAAAGCGGTTCTGAATGTCAATTGGAGGAACAGGAATGCGCAACGAACCAAATTTCTTTGCATTAATTCCTGGCTGAGCTGCACCGCTTTGATTGAGCTTGACCCAATCCCAATACTCATTTAACCTCGTATACCAAAATAGATACAAAGGATGGATTTGCGTCAAATCGAGTTTATAGCGAATCAAATACCCTGCATAAATCTGATTCCCTTCTCTGAAAGCATATGTCTTTCCGACGGTGGCCCCCATTCGGGCAAATAGAAAATCACCATATCTTAAGCGATACTGGTCATCATCGGAATGATTAATGGACGAAACTACATCATTATTAAGAGTCCCGTCATCGTTTATGTCCGTTATTCGTACATACCTTGGGCGGTCAGGGGTGTACTCCGCCGAAGCAGATTGCGCACCATACTCTCCCTTACCTAAAGATACCTCGTCCACAGTTTTTCTGCTGTAGTTCTTTCCGATAAACATCTCCACAAATCGGGATTTTACAAGCTGGTCAAGTTTTGCTGCGGAAGAGTTTTGCATGAAGATCAGATGGTTGACATGGCTAATAGCCTGAACAGCGCACTGCTGTTTGGGTAATGTCGGTATGTCGATCCTAAGATCCGCAATTTTTGCAAGTTTTAAACTGACACGAGTACTGCCAGTGGACGACAATGTAATAGCATTCTGGAAGTGCTCCGAATGGAAATACTCTTGCAGATATTCAGGCAAAATTTGTCCGTTGGTTCGTAACTCGAATACAGGATAAGCAGGACTAACAATGCCAATATCATAATCGGTGAGACGATTAATATAAAACCGTCCTGTATCGCTCATGGCACGATAGGTGAACTGACCGCGGCGAATGATTTTATATCCAGTATTATCCTTGCTTGCTACCTGTTTATTAAAGTAGTCATCTTGAGAGACGATGCCTTCCTGCGATGAAGTGAGAACCATATGCTGATTATTCACAGTGGTTTTCTCACTTATTTCAGTGATATAATCGCCTAAACGAATAACATTGCTCATTTTACAGCATCTCCTTCAGCGCCTTCAGTCCTTCGTCGATCTCTTTCTGTAGGCTCTCCAGCTCCGCCAGAATTTCGCTGGTGGGCGGGTATTCTACGGCCTGATATTCCACCTTCTTGTATTTGTTGATGGAAAGGTCGTAGCCGTTGTCCACGATTTCCTGCTTGGGCACGAAGAAGCTCTTTTCGGTGCGCTCGCGGGTTTCTTCCTGATCGAGGTGATGGAACCGCTCGATGATGTCGGGAATATCGTTCTGGTCGATGGGGCTGCGCTTGTCGTCGAGGCTGAAGCCGTCGGCGGCCATGTCATAGAACCAGACCTTGTCCGTGCCGCCGTGACCGGTCTTGGTGAAAATCAGGATGGCGGTGGAAACACCCGCGTAGGGCTTGAATACGCCCGAGGGCATGGAAATGACTGCCTCGAGGCGGTTGAATTCCACAAGCTCCTGCCGAAGCGCCTTGTGTGCCTTGGAAGAGCCGAAAAGCACGCCGTCCGGCACAATGGACGCGCAGCGCCCGCCTACCTTCAGCGCTTTCAGGAACAAAGCAAGGAAAAGCAGCTCCGTCTTTTTCGTGGGTGCGATGGCGAGCAGGTCTTTGGAGATGGTTTCCTTGTCCAGGCTGCCGGTGAAGGGCGGGTTGGCCATGATGAGGGTGTATTCATCGCGGTGGGTATTGTCCTCGGAAAGGGAGTCCATCCAGCTGATGTTGGGCGCTTCCACGCCGTGGAGCATCATGTTCATGGCTCCAATGCGCAGCATGGTCTGATCGGTGTCGAAGCCGGAGAACATGGTGGTGGTGTAATGGCGCTTGTTCTCGGTTTTCATCAGATCCATGGCGTAATGCTCGCTGACGTACTGCGCCGCGGCGCAGATGAAGCCCGCGCTGCCCATGGCGGGGTCGCAGATCACGTCATCCATCTGAGGCTGCATGAGCTCTACCATCATTTTGATGATATGGCGCGGCGTGCGGAATTGGCCGTTCGTGCCGCTCTGGGCGATCTGGCTGAGCAGGTATTCGTAGACGTCGCCCATGATGTCCTTGTTGTTGAGGTCAAGGCTGTCCAATGCGTCTACAACCTTCACCAGCACGCGGGCGGTGGGCACGAGGAACAACGCGTCCTTCATATAGCGGGCGAAGGCCGTGTCCTTTCCGGCGTGCAATTCATTTTTGATGAAGGGAAAAACGCAGTCGGTCATGTTCTTGAACATGGCTTCCGCCTCGAAATGGCGGAATTTGCTCCAGCGGCAATTTTGATGCGCGTCGTCAAAAATGGGATCGACAACCTCCATGTCGAAGGCCGCGGCGTTGGCTTCCTTGCGCAGCTCGTTGTCGTCGAGAATCTTGATGAACATCAGATAGGTGATCTGCTCAATGACCGTAAGGGGGTTGGTCATGCCGGAAGACCAGAATATGTCCCAAATGCCGTCGATTTTGTTTTTCAGCTCGCCAGTGATCATGTCGGTTCGCTCCTTTGTGCTATTGGTTCACTTATGAAAAGTGGGATTCATTACTCCTATTCTAATTATAGTCAAAGTTTGGGCGTTTTTCAAGGCAGTTTGCGGCATGGTAGAATATGAAATCTTTTGGAAATACGCGGAAGCATTAAGCCTAGGTTGGTTTGATTTTCATGATCGGTACGTTGTAACGATGAGCCAATTCGCAGGTCATAGCTGTCCCGCCCGGCTGGCCGTCATAGGCGGCAAGCAGCAGGTCGGCATTATTGACGAGATAACGGTTCCGAATGAACATGGCGCTTTTCGTATATACATGACTGGTCGCCGTAGTGATGTCGGCCAATTCAAAAAGCAGGTCGTGCCGCGCGCGGTATTCCTCCGGCCATTTGCTGGCCTGATCGTCGAATGGGCTGACCATTTCCAGAATAACCTCCGGATGCTGCTTGCGCAATTCAACGACGGCCTCTGCTGCGAACATATCCATGCCCAAAGCACCGCCGGAGATAAAATGACGATAGCCCATGTCATAGAGCGTTTGGATCGTAGCCCGAACGCGTTTTTTGAAATCAATGCAGCGAGGATCTGTTTCGTCAAAGCCGAAAGGCATTTTCTGCGGACGATAGCCCGTGAAAGCGCAGCGGCGGGCGTTGGGTTGGCTTGCCCTTCTTATTACATTTTTCATAGGATAGCCATCTCCTTATTCATAGCTCATATTACAGCTGACAATACGTTCAATGCGCCCCTTCATAGCCTTGGCGTCCAATATCCCGTCGAAAGTCAGTTTGATGGACGCTGCTCTGGGCTTTCGCAAATTGCAGTCCATGTAGATTTTTCCGCCGTCCGCCAATGTCAGACAAACGCGCTGGTGTACGGTTTCGAAGGCAGCGCCGGAATTCTTCGCGGATAATGTACGCGGCTTGGATTCCTCAATGGAAATGCGGCCGTCGTCGATTAGCCGGTGAATATAGCGGCTGATTGTGGCGGATGAGCGAAGGCCGACGGCCTCCCCGATCTCCCGAAACGCAGGGCTATGCCCATACTGCGATATGTAGCCTGTGATGAAGGCGTAGATTTCGTCGCAGCGCTTGTCGGCAGCCTTTTTCGTGTAGTCCATAATCAGCCCTCCCTTCGTTCTACAAACCAGCGGCCCAAAATGCGGTTGTCATAATTCAAATTATGTTCAAAGAAAATGTGCGTCTCGTGATTGTTCGTGCGAATCGTATACCGGTCGCCCTGTCCGCCTGCGCGGGCAGCATAGGCCGGACGCACGTCCAAAATGCGGTCAACGTCGTATGCCTGACCGTCTTCCCAATGAATGCGGCGCGGATACATTCGGCCCTTTTCATCAAAGGACACTTCGACGGGCACATAAACCTTAATGGACTTCTTTGTATTGTACATTGGAATTCCTCCCGAAAAAATGGTATACGAAATAAACCGGCGCTCCTGACTGGGCGTCAGATGGAATAGCATTGTGCGGCTTAATGCTCGTGTTTGGTGGAATAGACCTCGTTTAGAACGTCCAATTCACGCGGCGTAGGCAGCATATCTTCGGTGACGATGCCCAGGACACGGCCGATGCAGCGGAAGTTATCGTCCGGCGTAGGATGGATGGTTTTATATCTGGCATTGTGAGAGTGCAGGCCGTCCGGCTGATACTCCTTGACAAAGCCCTCTCCTGCTACGATAAAAATGCCGATTTCTCCCGGATTGATCTCCGGCGTATACTCTACCAGAAGATCGTCGCCATCCCGGAATGTGGGCAGCATACTGTCGCCAGATACCGTAATGATGGTATCGGCGCGGCATACGCTGCGGGAATTGCGCAGGAAGACATATTCATGCTCATAGCTGTCGGTGAGCGGCATACCTGTACCGGCAGAGGCGGGAAGCTCGTCTCGTTCGATGTGCGAGAAGGTTTTGACGCAGTCCTCCCGGAAGGCCAGCAGGTCGTTTTCGATCATGGATTCCATGAGCGCGTCCACGGTGCGCTGCTTGTAGTGATCGAGGCTGCGATAGAGATTCATATGCGCTAATTCCGATTTATCAAGCGCCGTTTTGCTGGCTGGCATTCCGAAAAAGAGGTCGGCGCTGATGGAAAGCGCCTGGCAGAGCTTCGGAATCATTTGCAGCTCCGGGCGCGAAATGCCGGTTTCCCAATTTGTGATGGAATTCTTGGTCACGCCGAGAATTTCCGCCAGCTGGGGCTGGGATAGCGCACAGGCTTTTCTATAAGCGCGAATTTTATCTCCGAATTCCGCCCGGTTGCGCATTTTGTTGCGCTCCGCCTGTGTCTGCGGAAAGGATATGACGGTGTTGACGTCGTTCTCAGGCTTTTTCGCCATGTTCGTGACCTCCTGTGCCCTATCATGATATATTCGAATTATAGCACAAGATTATTTACCTGTAAACCCATTTTGAAAGATGACTTTGAAATTTCACATTCGGAAATGTCCTGGAAATGCTGAAAAATAAATTTGCTCTAAGCGAACACAGGTATCAGTTTGAGTATTTACAGAAACAAGAGTCTTGTGCTATTATTTGGGCGTTGGTATCCGGTCTATGGAAAAATAGCCCCCTGTTCAGGACTATGACCATGATTCGACGCGGCAGGATAATGCCCCTTCGCAAACATGTTTACGAATTCGCAGGCGTATTTGCGAAATGGTCGAAATACCCGCTGCCTGATAAAATAGGGTGCAGTCAGGGAATTCCACCGCGACTGGTTCAGTGATAGCGCTGCTTCCTCTATGCCGATCCGTGTCGGGCGACGGCGTAGAGATCATCAATCCCGGCAATATGCAAATTAGGAGGAAATGAGAAATGGAGCTTCGTTTTCTATGTTTCTGCTTCATAAAGCTGTACGCCAGCTGCAGCGGGTGGGACAATGACGTCGAGATTCAAGTCCTTTTTGCTTTTATTCTGATTTCCGTTGAGGATGAATACAGGCAGAAGGGAGAAACGCAGGAGGCGGTGGCGAATGGCGGGCAATACTGAAATGCTTATGACGCACTGCTGCCATTGCGGGCATCTGATCAGCCGGTCGGCTTCCGGCACAAGGAGCATTATGCGGTGCCCCAAATGCGGAGCAGAGATTGAAGTGACCGTTCGGGAAAAGACGGTTACGGTAACACTGCTGCGAGTGAAGGAAAATACCGCACAGACAAATTGAATAGAAACGCACGGCCTCGTCAGGCGCTGAATTCGGCTGGAATCGAAAGGAGCGCAGAGGCCAGGTGTAAGATTTGCTAAAGGAATTGAATTTGGCTTGAACCATCAGGAATCCGGCAAATAGGCCTCCGCGGAGGGACATTTCTGTCCTGCAAGCGGCGCGCCTGTTTGCCGGATTTTTTCTTTTGAAAAAATTCTTAAACCGGAAAATAGGCTTCCGGTTTAGCTGTTACCATGCAGCCAGAGCCAAGGGAAAGGAGGTGATCGACCGTGACGATGAACGAGCGCCGGGCAGAAATCATGCGAATTCTGACGGCAAGGCGTTCTATTACCATGCCGGAGCTGGCAAGAACGTTTCAGGTGACGACGCGAACGATTCAGAACGACGTTGTAGCGCTCACGGTCGATTATCCTCTGGAAACCCAGCAAGGTAAAGGTGGCTGCGTGAAGGTGGCTCAGTGGTATCACCCGCACCGGAATATTCTTTCCGGCGAGCAGCAGCGCGTCCTTGCCGAGATCATGCAAACGGCCAGCGAGCAGCAAGCCCAAGTCCTGCGCGAAATGCTCCTGGAATATGGCTCTCCGAAAACAAGGCAGACCTTACAGGAGGGATTCAATGTGCAGTAACAATCTGAAGCTGCCCATTCGGGCTGCGCCCTACAGGCACCAGCGGGAGGCCGCGACGTTTGCACTGGACAAGCTCGTCAACGGCGGCGGAGTCGCGCTGCTCATGGAAATGGGCACGGGCAAGACGCTCACCACCATCGCCATCGTAGGCCGTCTCTGGCAGGAGAAGCGCATTCAGCGCCTGCTGGTGGTTGCGCCGCTGTCCATTCTCGGCGTGTGGGAGGACGAATTCCGCAAATTCGCGGATTACGACTATTCTCTCGCCGTGCTGGAGGGCACCGGCGCGCGGAAGGCGGACACCATCCGGCACATGACCGGCGCGGCGCTGCAGGTATTGGTGGTGAATTACGAGAGCGCATGGCGCTTGGAAAAGGAGCTGGCTGCGTGGAAGCCGGATTGCATCGTCTGCGACGAGGGTCACAAGATCAAGACCCACAATATCGCCGCCAGCAAGGCGCTGCACCGGCTGGGCGCGAGGGTGCCCTATCGCCTGCTGCTCACCGGCACGGTCATCACCAACAAGCCCATCGACGTGTTCAGCCAGTACAAATTCGCCGATTCCGCCGTGTTCGGCAGCAGCTTCTACCTGTTCCGCAATCGCTATTTCGACATGGTGGGCTATGGCAATTATACGCCGGTCATGAAGAAAGGCATGGAGGCGGAATTCACCGAAAAGCTGCACAGCATCGCCTTTCGGGCGACAAAGGCCGAATGCCTCGACCTGCCGGAATGCACCGACATTGTGCAGCGGGTAGAATTGGAGCCTGCAGCCCGGCGCGTGTACCTGCAGCTGGTGAAGGACAGCTATGCAGACCTTACCTCCGGCAGCGTCACCGTGACCAACGTGCTGACAAGGCTGCTTCGGCTATCCCAGCTGACGGGCGGCTTTGTGGGCAACGACGAGGACGCCGTCACGGAGCAGGTTTCCTCGGCCAAGCTGGATGCGCTTTCTGACCTTATCGACAGCGCTGAAAATGATGGACATAAGGTGGTGGTCATTGCCCGGTTCCTGCCGGAAATCCACGCCATCGAGAAACTGCTGATAAAGAAAGGCCTTCGCTACTCCGTGATTCACGGCGGCGTAACCGACCGTCCTGCCCAGATCGAAGCCTTTCAGAACGATCCCGCGGTGCGGGTGTTCATCGGCCAGATCGCCACGGCAGGCCTTGGTATTACGCTGACGGCGGCCTCCACCATGATCTTCTACTCGCTGGATTATTCCATGAGCAACTACGAACAGACTCGTGCCCGCATCCATCGCGTGGGCCAGAAGCATCCCTGCACCTATATTCATCTGGTGGCCAAGGGCACCGTGGATGAAAAGGTGCTCAAGGCCTTACAGGACAAGGCCAATCTGGCCAAGGCGCTGGTGGACGATTACCGGGCGGGTCGAAACCCCTTTGGAGGATGAGATGGAAGGTAATCTGATTTTTGAATTGGCCGATGAACTGAAGGCCCTGCGCGACCGAAAGGCTGAGCTTGAGGCCGAACTGAAGCAGATAAACAGGAAGATCTACTTTGTAGACGCGGATCTTTCGGACTTGATGGGAACAACAGGAACGCAGAACTTCACTCGCGATGGGACGATGTTCTTCCTGACCACCAAGGTTCATGCCAGCGCGAGGGCTGGAATGAAGGAAGCTCTTTTTGATGTGCTGCGGGCCAATGGCTACGGCGATCTGATCACGGAGACGATCAACGCGGGTTCCCTGTCCAGTTTCGTGAAGGAACAGATCGCTGAAAACGAGGACGTATTGCCCGGCTGGCTGGACGGACTCGTGAATGTATCAGACACAGTGAATGTGGGCGTAAGAAAAGCCCGATAAGAAAGGAACAAAGCAATGAGCAATAACGAAATGATCCCTGCGACCAACTACACCGCCCTTAAGGATTTCAATCTGGCGGAGGCCGTGGCCTCGGAAATGAACGGCATGGACGTGTCCTTCGACCGCGTAACCATCCCCGCCGCGGGCGGCACCACCTTCGAACTGCCCGGCGAACTTCCCGGCGAAACAGACGCGGCCAAGGAATTCACCGGCGTGATCCTCTATCACCATCCGCTGTTCGCCTATTACCGCGAGCGCTTCACAGGCGGCAACAACGCGCCGGACTGCGGCAGCTACGACGGCGTGACCGGCGCAGGCAATCCGGGCGGCATATGCGCCCAGTGCCCGCTGAACCAGTTCGGCAGCGGTGAAAATGGCGGCAAGGCCTGCAAGAACAAGCGCCGCATCTTTATTCTGCGGGAGGGCGAGCTGATCCCCATCCTGCTGACGCTGCCCACCGGCTCTATGAAGGAGTTTGCCGTGTACGTCAAGCGCCTGCTGGCCAAGGGCAAGAAATCCAGCAGCGTAGTGACGCGGTTCTCTTTGCAGAAGGTGCAGAATTCGGGCGGCATTGCCTATTCCCAGGCGAAATTCGCCGTGGATCGGGTGCTGACGGACGAGGAACAGCGTTACATTTCCGCCATGGCCGAGCAGGTGAAGGCCTTCGCCAGCCGCGTGGCCTATGACGATGCGCCCGGCGAAGTGATTGATCCCGAAACCGGCGAGGTCATGCAGCCGCTGAACTGACGCTTTTCGGAGGGCTGGCAGCCCCAGCCCTCCCATGGAGGTTATTATGAATTACAGATGTGAAACCGATCTGGCCGCCATTAAAGATTATCTTCAAAACGCGGCCGTAGTGGCCTTCGACTTTGAAACCGCGCCGCTATTGCAATATCGGGACGATCCTCGGGCGGCGCTGGATGCGCACCGGGCGTGCATTGTGGGAATCTCGCTCTCCGTTGCCGAGGGCAGCGCCATCTATATCCCGCTGGAGCATTTCGACGGCGGTAATACCGATTCCAATCAGGTGATTCCGTTTCTGCGCGATGCTCTCTGGACAAATCCTGCGGTTACGAAGGTGGCCCACAATCTGGCCTTTGAGTCCATGTTTCTGTATGCACTGGGCATCATCGTGCAGCCGCCCTGCTACGACACCATCGCAGCGGCCCAGATGACCCTGAAGAACAGCTTTGAATTCCGCGGCTTGTCCGACAGCGGCCTGAAAAAGCTGGTGCCGGAGCTGCTGGGCGACGAACTGCCTACCTTCGAGGACGTGACCGGCGGAAAATTCTTCGACGAGCTGAACAGCCACGATCCTGAAACTGTGCGCTATGCCTGCGCTGACAGCGATTACGCTCTGCGCCTGTATCGTCGCTTCAACGAATGGTTTGACGCCTTCCTGCCGCGACATTGCTGGATTGTAGAGAACATCGAGTCGCCTACAGCGGTCTACTGCGGCCTGATGAAATACAACGGCCTGCTGATGGACGAGCCCGCCATGATCCGCAAGCAGGGCGAATGCGCGGCCCGGCTGCTGGAGCTGCGGGAGCAGATTCGCGGCATGATCGGAGACGTGGACGTCGGAGCCAATGCCGGAACGCAGGCATTCAAGGACTATCTGTTCAAGGATCTGGGCTTGCCGGTACTGAAAACCACGGCTAAGAACGCCGAGGCCGCGGACGACCAAACGCTGACCATGCTGGCAGAATGGTGCGCGGAAAACCGCCCAGAGCTGGTGCCGCTGTTTGAACTGGTGCAGGAATACCGGCGCTGGTCGAAGCTGAAAACCACCTACATCGACGGCTACCTGCGCTTTGTCAATCCGGCCACCGGGCGCATTCATCCCGACCTGCTGCCGCTGGCGACGGAAACGGGCCGGTTTGCCGCCCGGAATCCCAATATGCAGAACTGCCCGCGCAAGACCAACGATCCGGTGGGCATCCGCGCCTTTATCCTCGCGCCCGAGGGGCACGTTCTCGTTTCCTGCGATTTCTCCCAGATCGAGCTGCGCGTGGGCGCGTTCTACTGCCGCGATCCGAAGATGCTGGAAACCTACCGCACGGACGGCGACATTCACGCGGCCACCACCAGCGTCATTTTCGGCATTCCTTACGCGCAGGCCGTGGACAAAAACGCACCGGATTACAAGGAGCGCCGCACGATTGCGAAAAACGTGAACTTCGGCGTGTTCTATGGGCTTTTTCCCCGCGGCCTCCAAAGGACGCTGCGGTTCAAGGCCGGGCTGGATAAATCGCTTTCCGATTGCGAAGGCATCATCGCCAACCTGAAGGCCGGTTATCCGAACCTTTCCCGCTGGCAGGAGCAGGCCCGGCGCGCCGCCGCAACGCGGCAGTATACGCAGACCTTTCTGGGCCGACGCCGCTATCTGCCGGGCATCCGCTCGCAGGATTGGGGCCGGAAATCATTTGCCGAGCGCTGCGCGCTGAACACGCCCATTCAGGGAACAGCCGCCGACATTCTGAAGCTGGCATTGTCCCGCCTGATCGTCGGCCTGCCGGAGCGCCCGTGGCTGAAGCCGCTTCTACAGATTCACGACGAGCTGGTATTTGAATTGCCGGAGGAAAAGCTGCCCGAGGCCGTCACCTTCATTCAGAACTGTATGGATGCGCAGCCCTTTCCGGAAATGGACGTGCCCATTGTGGCCGAGGCGGCCTACGGCCCGGATTTCGGGCACATGAAGGAGATGGAATAGATGACATACAGAAACGCAGAGGGTTATCCCGACCCGACCGCCGGTGAAGCGCTGGCGAACGTTTACCGGGAGCAGCGCGCCGCCCTGTGGGCGCAGGCAATACAGACAAAGCATAACGACCGGCCCAACTCCAGCCGCCCGCCGCGCTCGGTGCAGCGGGCCAGGCAGAAGGCGAACAAGGCCAAGGGAAGGAGCGGTATGGCATGAATTTTCCGAAAGAACTGGCGGCGCTGCCGCAATGGATCTGCTGGCGCTTGGAGCCCGATCCGAAAAGCGAGAAGCCGCGGAAGGTGCCCTATGACCCGAAAACGGGGCGCAAGGCGTCCTCCACCAATCCGCAGACGTGGGCGACGCTGGCGGAGGCCGAGGCCGCGCGACAAAAGTACCTGTTCACCGGCGTGGGCTTCGTATTCACCGAGGCAGGCGGCATTGTAGGCGTGGACATTGACCATTGCAAAAAGGAGGATGGCAGCTGGAACGAAGTTGCCTCCGCCATTCTGGCAAAGTATCCGTCCTATACCGAAATTTCGCCCTCGGGCACGGGACTGCACATTTTCTATCGCGGCTCCATGCCCGGAAAGGGCAATAAGAATAGCCAATCCGCCGTGGAGATGTACGCCGCCGCGCGCTATTTCACCATGACCGGCAACCGGCTGGAAGGCACGCCCGAGGGCATTGCGGATGGTTCGGAGGCGCTGCCATGGATTCACGAAACCTATGTTGCTAAGAAAAAGGCAGCGAAAAGCAAGGCCAAGCGGGCCGTTCGCACGGTTTCCCTGACGGACGAGCAGGTGTTGGAAAAGGCCGCATCTGCCCAGAACGGCGAGGACTTTACCGCATTGTGGGAGGGCCATTGGCAGGAGAAATTCGGCAGCCAGTCCGAGGCCGATCTGGCCCTGTGCTGCGCGCTGGCCTTCTGGACGGGCAGGAACAAGGAGCAGATGGACAGGCTCTTTCGGCAATCCAAGCTGTTCCGAGAGAAATGGGACAATGTTCACCATGCGGACGGCGCAACCTACGGCGAAGAAACGCTGGCGCAGGCCATTGCTCGCACGGAGAATGTCTATACGCCGGGCGGCGATCTGGGCATCTTCGAGGCCAACGGGCGTTATATGCGGGAGCGCGGCGAGAACGTCTACGCGCTGACCAATTTCGTGGTGCGCCCGCTGGAAATGCTGGTGGCCGAGGATGAAACGCAGATGACCTGCGACCTCGTGACCATGTACGGCGAGACCTTCCGGCTTTCCTTTATGACCTCCGATTTCGCGTCGGCGCAGAAGTTTAAGGCGGTGCTGAACAAGCGGACGATTTCCCTTTGCTACATGGGCAGCGACGGCGATCTGGAGGTGCTGAAATCCTATCTGGCCGGGCTGGCGTGGCAGGTGAAGCATGGCGTGAAGGCGCTAGGGCTGTATGAGCACGAAGGCAGTTGGGCGTATGTGGACAAGGAGCGCGCCTTTACCGCGGGCGGCGAGGATGTGGCGGACATGGTGCAGCTGGAGAAATATGTGTCCATTGAAACGGAGCTGCCGCGGCACAAAGCCATTTCGGCGGAAAAGCTGGCCGAACTCGGCCCATTGCTTCTGAATTACAACGAGCCTGCAAAAACGGTGACGGTGCTGGCATGGTGTACAGGGTGCTTCGTCAAGGAAATGCTGCGTTCCGCTGGGATCAAGTATCCGCATCTGTTCTTGATCGGCGAGGCGGGCAGCGGCAAGTCCACCACGCTGGAGCGGGTGATTTTGCCCCTGTTTGGCCGGAGCAAGGTTGTGGCCGCTCCGCAGATCACGGGCTTTACGCTGATGAAGGACGCATCCTCCAGCAACCTGTTTCCGCAGGCGTTGGATGAATTCAAGCCCTCGAAGATTGACAAGACCCGGCTCGCCGCCCTGTACAACCATTTCCGCGACAGCTATGACGGGCATGAGGGCGTGCGCGGTCGGGCTGACCAGACGCAGGTATCCTATACGCTGCTGGCTCCGCTGGTGGTGGCCGGTGAGGAATCGCCGGACGAGTCCGCCATTCGCGAGCGCGGCATGGAGCTGCTGTTCAGCAAGCGCGACTTGAAGGATGCTTCTGCCCGTGCAGCCTTCGCACAAATCAGCAACTGCCGGGATGAACTGATGGCGCTGGGCCGCCTTCTGCTGGATACGGTGCTGACGGTGAAAACGGCGGCGGTGAAGGAATGGTTCGACGAGTCCGTCGCTATGTTCAGCGGCAATCTGCCCTCCCGCGTGGTCAATAACCTCAGCGGGTGCATGGCGGGCCTTCGCTTGCTGGAGGCCGCGTGCAACCGGCTGGGGCTGGCGTGGAGCCAGGTATTCTCCATCTCGCTGGACGGCTGCGCGAAATACATGGAATACGCAGCGCGGGAATACCTGCTGGACGGCGGCAACAGCAACAAGAGCATTGTGGAAACGACGCTGGAGGTGATCGACCGCATGGGACTGACTGCCGACGAGTGTCGGATGCTGGAGGACGGCAACGTGGCTATCTGGTTCAAGGGCATCTATGACCGGTACACGCAGTATCGCCGCGACCATGCGATTCTGGGCGAATGTCTGCCATATGGGCAGTTTATGAAGCAGCTGAGGAAAAGCGACCTCTATGTATGCGACCGGACGGTCATGCTGGGCGATAACCGCCGAAAGGGCACAATTCTGGACTATGGAATGCTGAAGCGCCGCTGCGATGTGGACGGTTTTCTACAAGCACAAATTGAGCCTTTGCGTTCTTCTGGTAACCAGTAACCGTTTTAACTATTTATTTAGAGCTACGCGGAAAACATTTTCGCTCTCGTATGCGCGCACGCACACGCGCGTATATACGCGAACCTCTGCACAGAACGGTTACGACATGAAATAGTTACGGGAGGCGCTTGTGGCAGAACGGGATATTGTGGCCGCGATCCTGCGGCTGCTCAGGAAAACGCCGAACTGCTTCTGCTGGAAGGAGCACGGCGGGATGTATGGAACGGCAGGCATTCCGGACGTCATTGCCTGCATTAACGGGAGGTTTGTGGCCTTCGAGGTCAAGACCGAAACCGGCAAGCTGACAAAATTACAGGAAATCACGATACAGAAAATCAGGAGCGCAAAAGGACAGGCCTTCAAAGTGACCTCGGCGGCGGAGGTGGCCGCCATACTGAAAGAATTGGAGGTTATGCCTTATGAATAATGTGCCGATGACGGCCAAGGAATACCTTTCGCGGGCCTACCGCATCGACCAGCGGATCAATGCGAAGCTGATGCGCATTTCGGAGCTTCGTGCGCTGGCGCAGAAATGCACGGTGGCCTATGGCGGCGAGCGTGTATCGCATACCCGAAACGTCGCCTCGCTGGAGGACGCGGTTATGAAGATCATGGAGGCGGAAAAGGAACTGGACGCGCAGATCGACCTGCTGGTGGACACGAAAAAGGAAATCGAGGGCGTGATCGAGCGGGTTCCGGACGCGGATTGCCGCCTTCTGCTGGAAATGCGCTATCTGGCCATGGAGAGCTGGACGGAGATTGCCCGTCAGATGAATACCTATCGGATGCGGGTTTACAGGTTGCATGACAAGAGCCTCGAACTGGTGGCAGAGGTTCTACAGCAGAAGGGAGTGTGTGCGGATGCGTAAATATGGAGCGGAAGAACTGAGTTGTCGAAGCATTTTTGAGAGAGCCGCTACGCTATGCAGCAAGTTGGGCTTGCGCTGCCCTTCCTACGACACGGTGTACAATATGTTTCGTTCCGCCTTTCCGCTTCCCATCATTGTAGAAAACGACAGAGCGCGCATATGGATTGACCGATATTACATCGCCCATTGCATGGAAGACGGTGAAGTGCGCTACGTCTATCTGGCGCGGCGGCACATTAGCGAAGAGACTGTCTCTTATCGGAACGCTGCCCGAAATCGAGATGGGAACTATCGTCTGCCAGCGAAAATCGGCGCTCAATTTAAGAAGGCAAAGAAGTTCATGAGGTCGGAGCAATCTAACATCTGGGTGGAAGCATAAGCGGCGCAACGGCAGCGAAACTCACAAGCAGATTTCCATAACAAAAAATAAACAATGAAAAGCCCCAATGTGCGCGGTGTTACATTTGGCCGTGCTATAATGGTAGAGTCAAAAGATGCAGAGCGGCCCTCTCGGAGCGATCCGGCGAGGGCCTTTTGTATGCGCGGAGGTCGGTAATGCCAAGGAAACCCAAGCACCCCTGCGGCTATCCCGGCTGCCCGGAGCTGACGGACAGGCAATACTGCCCTGCGCACCAGAAGCTGGTCACGTCCCAGTACAATCGCCACGGCCGAACGCCGGAAATGAAGAAAAGGTACAACGGCGCGTGGCCAGCCATTCGGCGCAGGTTCATTGCCGCGCATCCCCTGTGCGAAATGTGCAGGCGCGAGGGCCGGGTGACGGCGGCTGCGGAGGTACACCACATCGTTCCGCTGTCAGCGGGCGGCACCCATGACGAGAGCAATCTCATGGCGCTGTGCAAGTCCTGCCATTCCCGCATCACGGCCCGCGAGGGCGGGCGTTGGGGTATCATAGGGGGCTCAGAAATCTCAAAATGACGGTCGCCACATAGCGGGGCCGCCCCTTCGCGTAATATTTCGCGATTTCAAAAAGGGTATATCAAGCCCGGCCAAGGAGGTGAAGTCATGGCAAACGGACAGGGCGGCGCGCGTATCGGCGCTGGCCGCAAGAAAAAGGCGCTGGCGGACAATATTGCCGACGGCAATCCCGGCAAGCGCAAGCTGACCGTACTGGATTTCACCGACAACGCTGCCGATTTGGAGGGGCAGCAGATGCCGCCGCCCAAGGCATTTCTCGCTGCCAGGCAGAAAAACGGGAAAGACCTGCTGGCCGTGCAGGTTTACGAGGAAACATGGCGCTGGCTGGCAGAGCGTGAATGCGCCCGGCTTGTTCCGGCGCAGATTCTGGAGCAGTACGCCATGGCCATCTCCCGCTGGATTCAGTGCGAGGAATGCATCACGGAATACGGCTTTCTGGCCAAGCATCCCACCACGGGCAACGCGATCCCGTCGCCCTATGTGGCCATGAGCCAGAGCTTTTCCAAGCAGGCCAATAACCTGTGGTATCAGATTTATCAGGTGGTGCGGGAAAACTGCTCCGTGGAATACAAAGGAGCCACGCCCCATGACGATATGATGGAACGCCTGCTGACCGCACGGCGGGGAGGATAATCTTGAACATTCAAAACATCTCTTTGAGCGACATTCATCCGTATGCCCGGAACCCGCGCAAAAACGACGAGGCCGTCAAGAACGTGGCGGCCAGTATCCGAGAATTCGGCTTTCTGGTGCCGCTGGTCATCGACCGCAATCATGAAATCGTGGCCGGGCACACCCGCTATAAGGCGGCGAAATCACTGGGCATGAAGGAAGCACCCTGCGTCATCGCGGACGAGCTGACCGAAGATCAGATCAAAGCGTTTCGTCTGGCCGACAATAAGGTCAGCGAGGCGGCTCAGTGGGACATGGATCTGCTGCCGCTGGAATTGGCCGACATCGTCATGCCCATGACAGATTTCGGCTTTGAAACCATCTCCGACGCGGATTTCTCCGAAAATTTCACGCTGGACGACGGCGAAAAGAAGCCCTTCCAACAGATTTCCATCACCGTCCACGACGAGCAGGCCAAGCTCATTCTGGCGGCGATCAAGTACGTCTACGACCAGAAGGCCGTGACGGAGACCTTTACCAACGAAAATCACAATGGAAACGGGCTGTATGAGGTGGTGCGCGAATGGGCCGCCATGAAACAGATGAAGGTGTGAACTATGGGCCGAGCAAAAGAAATTACGATGAAGGTGATCCCTTCCAGTATCGCCAACCCCTTCATCAAGGCGCATCACTATTCTGGTAAGGTGGTCAATAACAGCAAGCTGCATTTCGGCGTGTTTCTGGACGGTCAGCTGCATGGCGTGATGAGCTATGGCCCATCGCTGGATAAAAGCAAGATCATCGGGCTGGTGGAGGGCACGGGCTGGAACGAGTTTCTTGAGTTGAACCGCATGGCCTTCGACAGTGTGCTGCCGCGTAATTCGGAGAGCCGTGCCATCTCCATGAGCATTAAGTTGATTCGAAAGTACGCCCCGCAGGTGAAATGGATCATCTCCTTCGCGGACGCCTGCTCCTGCGGCGACGGTACGATCTACCGGGCCAGCAATTTTGTGCTGACCGGCATCAAGGAAAATCTGAATCTTGCCGAGCTGCCGGACGGCACGCGCGTCCACAAAATGACGCTGGCCAGCAATCCCACCACGCCGCGCCGGGAACTGGGCGGGTTGACCTTCTTCGATGTGACCGGCGGCACCTACAATTTCAAGAAGTATCTTGACTATGTGGGTGCGAAGCCCATTCCCGGCTTCCAGCTGCGGTATATGTACTTTATCGACCCGAAATGCCGCAAACGGCTGACCGTGCCGGAAATCCCGTTCTCCAGAATCGACGAGTTGGGTGCTGGAATGTACAAGGGCGAAAAGGTGACGCAGGCGGCACGCCATGCCATCCTTACGCCGAAGGAGGATGCGGATGGGCCGGGCTAAGGATATTGTGCTCAAGGTGATCCCGGCAACCATCGCCAATCCCTTTGTGAAGGCGCACCATTATTCCGGCAGCGTGGTAGGTAATTCCAAGCTGCACTTCGGCGTGTTTCTGGGCGGTCAGCTGCACGGCGTAATGAGCTACGGCCCCAGCATGAATAAGCAGCAGATGATCGGCCTTGTGGAAGGCACGGGCTGGAACGAATTCATGGAGCTGAACCGCATGGCCTTCGACAGCGTGCTTCCGCGCAATTCCGAAAGCCGGGCTATTGCCATGAGCATCCGTCTGCTGAAGAAATACGCGCCGCAGGTCAAGTGGCTGATCTCCTTCGCGGACGCCTGCTCCTGCGGCGACGGCACCATTTACCGGGCAGCGAATTTTGTACTGACCGGCATCAAACCCAACGAGGCGCTGTGTATCCTGCCGGACGGCACGCGGCTGCACAAAATGGCGCTGTCGGCCAATCCCACCACGCCTCGAAAGGAGCTGGGCGGGCGCTGTTATTTTGACTATACCAACGGGCGCTTCGCCTGGAAAGAATTCCTGCAGGCCAGCGGCTCCCGTCTGCTGGAGGGCTGGCAGCTGCGGTATATCTATTTCATCGACCCGGAATGCCGCAAACGGCTGACCGTGCCGGAAATCCCATTCTCCAAAATTGATGAGATCGGCGCGGGAATGTATAAAGGTGAGAAAATCCCTCTCGCCCAGCGTCATAAGCCGGAGTGATCCGGCTTTTTTCATGCGCGGATAGGCTAACAGTAAACCGCCCGCCATACCCGGCGGGAATCGGAGGGGCAGCACCATCCTCCGCGCTCCATTTTCGAAATGAGGTCATTATGGAACTCTGGGAATTAAAGCAAAAGCAGAGCCTGCCGCTGGAGGCCAAGATCGCCATGACGCTCCGGCGCATCCGGGAATGGTACGAATACTGGGATGGGAACGTCTACGTTTCCTTTTCAGGCGGGAAGGATAGCACGGTGCTGCTGCACCTCGTGCGCCAGCATTATCCGGATGTGCCCGCCGTGTTTTCAGATACAGGGCTGGAATTTCCGGAGATACGGGAATTCGTGAAAACCGTTCCAAACGTGACGTGGCTTCGGCCCGCGATGACCTTTAAGAAGGTCATTGAGAAGCACGGCTATCCCGTCATCAGCAAGGAGCAGGCGCAGTGGATCGAGCGCGCCCGGCGCGGTGATCCGCAGGTCATCCGCGAAAAGCTGTATGGCATTCGCCCGGACGGTTCGCATTCGCGCTTCTGCACCTCTGCCGAATGGCGGCGGCTGTTCAACGCGCCGTTCAGAATCAGCGCGGAATGCTGCAACGAGATGAAAAAGAAGCCGCTGAAGAAGTACGCCCACGAGACGGGCCGCGTTCCCATCATCGGCACCATGGCTTCCGAAAGCAAGCTGCGGGAGAAGAACTGGCTGAAAACCGGCTGCAATGCCTTCGAAGCCAAACGACCCGTTTCCATGCCCATGTCCTTCTGGCTGGAAAAGGACGTGTGGGATTATCTGCGGAAATATCAGGTTCCCTATTGCAAAATCTACGACATGGGCTATGAGCGCACAGGCTGCGTTTTCTGCATGTTCGGCGCGCATCTGGACGCCGAGCCCACCCGCTTTCAGCGTCTGCAAAAGACGCATCCAAAGCTCTGGCGCTACTGCATGAAGGATTGGGAGGCAGGCGGGCTGGGAATGCGCCCGGTGCTGGAGTACATCGGCATTCCGTATGAAAATTATCAGAGGGAGTAACACATGGACATTCAGAAAATCCCCGCCAGCCGGTTGAACGCAGCGGCGTACAATCCCCGCAAAGACCTGAAGCCCGGCGACAGAGAGTATGAGAAGCTTAAGCGCTCCATCGCGGAGTTTGGCTATGTGGAGCCGGTGATCTGGAACCGGCAGACCGGGAACGTCGTGGGCGGTCATCAGCGGCTGAAGGTGCTGGTCGATCTGGGCCAGCGGGAAATCGACTGCGTGGTGGTCGATCTCGACCTTCAGCGGGAAAAGGCGCTGAACATCGCCCTCAACAAAATCCAGGGCGATTGGGACGAGAGCAAGCTGGCTTCTCTCATGGCGGAACTTGACGCTTCGGCCTTCGACGTATCGCTCACAGGTTTTGACGCGGAGGAAGTGGATGCGCTGCTGAACAAATTCTATTCGCACGAAGCCACCGAGGACGATTTCGATGCGGAAGGTGAAAAGAAGAAAATCGCGGACGCGGGCGGCCCGTCGACTCAGCCCGGCGATTTATGGCGGCTGGGCGAGCATCTGCTGCTCTGCGGCGATGCTGCCGATCCCGCCGCCTATGAAAAGTTGCTGGGAAGCGAACAGGCGCAATGCGCCGTGACCTCGCCGCCCGCCGATCCGAAGGAATACGCGAAGGATGGCTTGGAGCCGTGGCTGAATCGCATGGCAGAGGTCATTCGGCTGCTGACACATCATGTCGGGATCATCTGCTGGCAGACTGCCGACCTGATGAAAACCGGCAGTCCGTTCATCGAACCGCTGTCCTTCCATTCCAACCGGCTGTTTGTGGATGAGAATTTCCGCCCGCTGTGGATTCGCGTCTGGAAGATGACCGGCAGCGTGCCTGCCACGGCGCTGCAGGCCACCTCTAACAAACCTGCGCCGGAATTTGACTATGTGACGGCCTACGCCAGCGACGCGCCCGAGGCGTATAACGATCAGGAATATGCCTGGGTGTCGGCCTACGCCGCCCACGCATTCCAATTCGTGAAGCGCCTGACCCGCGAGGAACGGCGCAAGTGGGGCTATGCGGGCGTGTGGGAAATCGCCGCCATGCGCAGCGACAAGAGCGCCGAGCCGCAGATCCCGGTGGAGCTGCCCTGGCGCTGCCTCAAAATGCACAGCGATTTGCACGGCCTGATTCTCGACCCGTTTGCAGGCCTTGGCACTACGCTGATCGCCTGCGAACAGTCCGGGCGGCGCTGCCGGGCCGTGGAAAGTGACCCGCTGCATTGCGACCTGATCGTGCGCCGCTGGGAGCAATTCACCGGCGAAAAGGTCGAGAAAATCGAAACATAACTTTAAAATTTCCGCCTGCTTTTTGAGGAAAAGAGCTTTCTTTTTCGGCGTGTCTCTGGTAACACTCACTCAGCCAGAAGGCACAAAGAACAAGGAGGCTATCATCATGAACAGACTTTTCGCAGAAACCTACGCCAAGGATCAGGAGATCGAGGCCCGCTATGACGCCGCCGAACTGAAGAACGACCAAACGGCCATGGAACAGGCCCGCGCCGACCACTTCGCGCTGGAGGCCAGCATTCAGGCGCAGGGCAAGCCCTTCGAGCTGCTCTACAGCCTGTACGCCGCGGCCATGAAGGTGGGCAACCAGTACATCGACATCTCCGAGTTGCATGAGTATCAGGACGCGGCAACGCTTATTGCCAACTTCCGCGAGTACGGCGTTGAAGCCTTCACCTTTTCCTCGGGCTGGTCGAGCGCAACGGAAAGCGCCTGGGCCTTCCTGCAGAACGGCTGTACGCTGGCGGGCATGGTTGAGATCAACGGCCCGCACAAGGCCTTTGGCAGTAACGAATACGAGAAGCGCCCGGCCTTCCTGTTCCGGGTGCAGTAAGGAGGCGGGCATATGCTGCAGATCGGCAGGTATACCGCGCCGCAGGACGGGCGGCCCGCGATCATTCAGCGGGAATTCTACGGTCAGGGCTACATTTTCAAGGATGAAGCAGCCTTCCTTTCTCATCCGGATCAGGTCTGCTATGTGCCGGAGCTTTCCGACACGGCCTATACCCACAACGACCTGCTGGCCCTGTGCGACGGGCAGGAAAAACTGGCGCAATGCTGCTTCGACTGCCTGAACTGGCAGAGCCCGACAACGTGGGTGGACGAGCAATTTATCTTCGGCGAATGGGTGCGCTGCGAGGAATGCCACCGCGTGTATGACGCGGAAGAGCATTCTTTCTGCCCACATTGCGGCAATGAACAGGACGGTGATTCGAGTGAACGATGAGTGCTTTGCGCTGGGACGACTCATGGCGACGCGCGGCGTGGCCGACAAGATGAACGATTGCCCGGAATTCGAGCGGTTTGCGCGGCAGGCCTTCGCCCGGTATCGCCGCTGCGACTGGGGCGATCTGACGGAGAGCGACAAGCGGCAGAACGACGAGGCCGTGCGCAATGGCGACGACCGCATTCTGGCAGCCTACGTTCACCCGGAGCATCCGGACTGGAAAATCTGGATCATCACTGAATACGACAGAAGCGCCACTACGCTGCTGTTTCCCGATGAGTACTGATGGAGGCGAGCCATGAATGAATTTCCTTCTCCGTCTGTTGTTGAACGCATACGCACCGAGTATCCCGCTGGCTGCCGGGTGGCGCTGGTCTCCATGGGGCCAGATCCCTATTCCCGGCTGAAGCCTGGTGACGAGGGCGCGGTATTCCATGTGGACGATGCGGGCACGGTGCATGTGAATTGGGACTGCGGCTCGACGCTGGGCATGGTGTACGGCGTGGATGTGATTCGAAAACTCTGACTTGAGCGGGCCGGAAACGGCCTGCTTTTCTTCTGCAAAAACGGCGTCTGAGCTTGCTTTTCAGGGGCGTCTCTGGTAACACTCACTCACATCAAACGAAGGAGGCACTTCCCATGAAAAGCATCCAGCAGACCCGCGACGAATTCTTCCGCCTCATGGCTGACAACGGCTTTGAATCCACCGGCACCGCCGATTACGACGGCAACGTGATTTTCGCCCGCGAATGGACGCGCACCTGTCAGGTGGTCTGGTACGGCGAGTGCGCCAGCACCTACCGCGTTACCGCCCGGATCAGCTTCGGCACGCCGCTCATTCAGCTGTACGAAAACGGCCGCCAGCTGGGCCAGCGCGATTATTCCAGCCCCAAACGCGCCATGAACGCCATCCGCGAGATCGTCCGCTGCGCGGGCTACGCCATGTAGGAGGGAATGCAGATGAACGAGCTTTTCGCCAACTGGCTTCACTCCGGCGACAAGGGCCTGCTCCGGCTGGTTCTTCCCCGCGAAACTTATCTTTTCCTTCGCGCGGAAAAACACCCCGGCTTCGATTATCTGTACTGCCAGCGGCAGTACGGCAGCGACGGCCTGCGCCGCAAGGACAGCTTTCAGTATGCGGGCCTCTATTGCGCGGCGGACGGCCTGATCTACGACGCGGATTACGCGCTGACGCATATGGACGGCGCGGATAAAACGCTCCAGGCCCGCTCCTATGAAGCCCTGCGCAGGCAGCTGCAGCAGGATGTGCGCGCCATGATCGGGCAGCGCGTGGAGAACGACCGCGGAAACCTGACGGTGCATGAGCTGACCGACGAAAAATTCCTCTGCGCGCTGGACGCATATCGCAAGTATTACGCCGCCCGCGACGTGCGGCAGCGGTATCTGGAAACCGGCGAACTGGACAGCGACGGCTTTCACTGCCGGTATGTTCCGGAGGGATGGACGGAGGATTCGTTCCTCTCCTATATCGCCGATCCGCTGGCCTACGCGGAGCAGGAGGCGGAGCGCTACTGGTCGGAAAATCAGGAAGCAATGTACCTGCAATTTCTGGAGCAGGATGCGCGGGACGCGGAACAGGCTGCGATTGCGGAGAATCCGCAAAATCCCGTTCACATCGTCCGGCAGATCATGGCCGTCATGAACACCAGCGGTGCGAAAACCGTGAATGTGACCGTGCGGAAGGATGGGAAAGAACTGACCTTCAAGACGGAGACCGGCGACCTGCGCCGGGATTGCACGGGCGGCTATTCGCACTGGCATATGATTGCAGCCGACCGGCGCAGATTTTTCGAATGCTTTGGCCGGAACGCCGAATACAAACCGGAGGAAATCCTCCGTATCACCTATGGCCGCAGCATATTATATGAAGCAAACGGTTGACGGCCGCAGCCCCGCAAGGGGCTTTTTTCATGCTCACTGAAAGGAGGCCGCATTGGCAAACCCCATTCATAAGACAAAGTATGGTTATTATGTCGCCTCCTTCGCCAGCGGCGGTGAGTTTTTGTTTGATGAAATCGACCTGCCGCTGATTCGCGCACATACCTGGCATCTGGGCAAGCGCGGCTATCCGGCCACGCATATCGGCGGCAGGACGGTCGTGCTGCACCGGCTGTTGTTTCCGGACACGCAGGAATATGAGATCGACCACATCAACGGCGACAAGCTGGACAACCGCCGCCGAAACCTGCGGCTGTGCACGCATCAGCAGAACGCCTTCAACCAGAAGCGCCGCCGTACCAACACCAGCGGCTATATCGGCGTGAGCTATGCCCGCGGGCGCGGGTGCTTTGAGGCGTACATTCATCATCATGGGCGCAAGCATCATCTGGTACTGTTCCCGGACGCCTTACTGGCGGCCCGGACGCGGGATTGTGTGGCCCGGCTGCTGTTTGGCGAATACGCCCGGCTGAATTTCCCGAAGGGAGGCGGCAGACGTGGCCCGCGCTAAAAAGTATCAGCCCACGGAATTCATGCTGCCCACCTCGCACTACGACAAGGAGCGCGCCGACCATGCCGTCAATTTCATTCAGTCCCTGAAGCACACCAAGGGCGTGTGGGCCGGTCAGCCGTTTCTGCTGTTCGACTGGCAGGAGAAGATCATCCGCGACCTGTTTGGAACCATCAAGGCCAACGGCTACCGGCAATTCAACACGGCCTTCGTGGAAATCTGCAAAAAGGCCGGTAAGAGCGAGCTGGCCGCCGCGGTGGCGCTGTATATGCTGGCGGGCGACGGCGAAGAAGGTGCGGAGATTTACGGCTGCGCCAACGACCGACAGCAGGCCAGCATTGTATTCGATGTGGCTAAGGACATGGTGCTGCAGTGTCCGGCGTTGCTCAAGCGCATCAAGATCGTGGAGAGCCAGAAGCGCCTCGTGTATCTGCCGACCCGCGGAATTTATCAGGTGCTGTCCTCGGAGGTTGCCTCCAAGTACGGTTACAACGTTCATGCCTGTATCTTCGACGAGCTGCTGGGCCAGCCCAACCGAAAGCTGTTCGACGTTATGACGAAGGGCTCCGGCGCGGCCCGAAAGCAGCCGCTGAATTTCGTCATTACCACGGCGGGCAGCGACAAGAATTCTATCTGCTACGAGGTGCATTCCAAGGCGCTGGACATTCTGGAGGGCCGCAAGCACGATTCCACCTTCTACCCGGTGGTGTATTCCACACCCACGGACGCGGACTGGACAGACCCCAAGGTCTGGAAAGCCGTGAACCCGTCGCTGGGCAAGACGGTGGACATCGAGTATTACAAGACGGCCTGTGAAAGCGCCAAGCAGAATCCCGCCGAGGAAATGCAGTTTCGGCAATTCCACCTGTGCCAGTGGACGAGCGCCACTACACGCTGGATGCCCATGGACAAATGGGACGCCTGCGCCTATCCCGTCGATTCGGAGCGGCTGCGTGGGCGGGTGTGCTATGGAGGGCTTGACCTTTCCAGTACCACGGACATTACGGCCTTCGTGCTGGTGTTTCCACCCGATGACGAGGACGGCAAATATGAAATTCTGCCGTTCTTCTGGCTGCCGGAGGATTCCATTGACCTGCGCGTGCGCCGGGATCATGTGCCCTATGATACATGGGCGCAGCAGGGGCTGGTGTATACCACCGAGGGCAATGTCATTCATTATGGCTATATCGAGGAATTCATCGAAGAGCTGGGCACGAAGTACAACATCCGTGAAATTGCCTTCGACCGCTGGGGCGCGGTGCAGATGACGCAGAATCTGGAGGGGCTGGGGTTTACGGTGGTGCCATTCGGCCAGGGCTACAAGGATATGTCGCCGCCTACCAAGGAGCTGATGAAGCTCACCTTGGAGGGAAAGCTGGCCCACGGTGGCCACCCTGTGCTACGCTGGATGGTGGACAACGTGACGATCCGCTCCGATCCTGCCGGGAATATCAAGGCCGACAAAGAAAAAAGCACAGAAAAAATAGACGGAGCCATCGCGACCATCATGGCGCTGGATCGTGCGATTCGGCATGAGGGTGAGGGCGCATCCGTCTATGACGAGAGAGGGCTGTTGTTTATATGAACGTATTCGAAAAGCTGTTCAAGGCGCGGGACAAGCCTCGCAACTCGCTGAACGGCAGCGGCTATTCCTTCCTGTTCGGCAATACTGTGGCGGGCAAAACTGTCAACGAGCGCAGCGCCATGCAGATGTCGGCGGTGTATGCCTGTGTGCGGATTCTGTCCGAGGCCATCGCCGCGCTGCCGCTGCATTTCTACCAGTACAACGCCGCGGGCGGCAAGGAAAAAGCACTGCGGCATCCGCTGTATAACCTGCTCCACGACGAACCGAACCCGGAAATGACCGCCTTTTCCTTCCGGGAAACCCTCATGACGCATCTGCTGCTCTGGGGCAACGGCTATGCGCAGATCGTGCGCAATCAGCGCGGCGAGGTCATTGCGCTGTATCCGCTGATGCCCGACCGCATGACTGTGGATCGGGATTCCCGCGGACACATCTATTACGAATACACCCGCTCGGATTCGGACGTGAAAAGCCTGGGCAGGAAGTCCTCGGTGATCCTTTCGCCGGAGGACGTTTTTCATATTCCCGGTCTGGGCTTTGACGGCCTCGTCGGATACAGTCCCATCGCCATGGCAAAGCAGGCCATCGGCATGGGCCTCGCCTGCGATGAATACGGCGCGGCCTTTTATCAAAACGGCGCGCAGCCGGGCGGTGTGCTGGAGCATCCGGGCGTGGTGAAAGACCCCAAGCGCGTGCGCGATTCCTGGAACGCCATTTATCAGGGCAGCAAAAACGCCCATCGTATCGCCGTCCTCGAAGAGGGAATGAGCTACAAGCCCATCTCCATTTCGCCGGAGCAGGCGCAATTCCTCGAAACCCGCAAATTCCAGATCGACGAAATCGCGCGCATTTTCCGCGTACCGCCCCACATGGTGGGCGATCTGGACAAGTCGTCCTTCTCCAACATCGAGCAGCAGTCGTTGGAATTTGTGAAATATACGCTTTCTCCGTGGATCACCCGCTGGGAGCAGACCATTCATCGTTCTCTGCTGCTGCCCTCGGAAAAGCCGCGGTATTTTGCCCGGTTCAACGTGGAGGGCCTGCTGCGCGGCGATTATCAGTCCCGTATGAACGGCTATGCCGTGGGCAGGCAGAACGGCTGGATGAGCGCCAACGACATCCGCGAATTGGAAAACCTCGACCGCATCCCCGCCGAGGCGGGCGGCGACCTGTATCTCATCAACGGCAACATGACCAAGCTGGCGGACGCGGGCCTGTTCGCCGGTAAAGAAACCACCCGAAAGGAGAATATATAAATGAAGAAATTCTGGAACTGGATCAGGGATGAAACCAATCCGGACGCACGAATCCTGCGGCTGGAAGGAGCCATTGCCGAGGAAAGCTGGCTTGATGATGAGGTCACGCCCGCGGCCTTCAAGGCGGAGCTGGCATCGGGCAGCGGCCCCATTACCGTCTGGATCAATTCGCCGGGCGGCGACTGCGTGGCCGCGGCGCAGATCTACAATATGCTCATGGATTATCCGGCGGACGTGACCGTGCGCATCGACGGCATTGCCGCCAGCGCGGCCTCGGTGATCGCTATGGCTGGAACGAAGGTGCAGATGTCGCCGGTGTCCGTCATGATGATCCACAACCCGCTGACCGTGGCCATGGGAGATAGCGACGAAATGCGCCGGGCCATCCAGCTGCTGGACGAGGTGAAGGAGAGCATCATCAACGCCTACGAGATCAAGACCGGCCTTTCCCGCGTCAGGCTGTCCCACCTGATGGACGGCGAGACGTGGATGAACGCGAAAAAGGCGCTGGAGCTGGGCTTCTGCGACGAAATCCTGTATCAGCCGGAGGCGGAGCCCGCGCCGGAGGACAGCTTCACTTTCTCTCGCCGGGCCGTCACCAATTCCCTGCTGGACAAGCTGAAAACCCGTATTCCCAAACCCGACAACCGAGTGAGCGCGGCAGACCTTCAAAAGAGGCTGTCGCGTTTGCCGCATTAGGAGGAAAAATCTATGAATCGAATTCTGGAGCTGCGCGAAAAGCGCGCCAAGGCGTGGGACGCCGCCAAGAAGTTTCTGGACGCCAAGACCGGCCCGGACGGTCTGGTTTCTGCTGAGGATTCCGCGACCTATGATAAGATGGAGGCGGATGTGCTCGCCATGGGCAAGGAGGTCGAACGCCTGGAACGTCAGGCCGCCATCGACGCGGCGCTCAATGCGCCCGCAAATCAGCCCATCACCGAAAAGCCCGGCGAGAAGGCCAAGGCGGGCCGCGCTTCCGCGGAATACGCAGCCGCCTTCTGGCAGGCCATTCGCAGCAAGTCCGTGCCCCACGAGGTTTTCAACGCGCTGGAAACGGGCACCGACAGCGAGGGCGGCTATCTCGTCCCGGACGAATATCAGCGCACCCTGATCGACGCGCTGCAGGAGCAGAACATCTTCCGCCAGCTGGCCCACGTCATTACGACCACGTCCGGCGAGCGCAAGATTCCCGTGGTCGCCTCCCATGGCACCGCCGCGTGGATCGATGAGGAAGGCTCCTATCCCGAAAGCGACGACGCCTTCGGTCAGGTGTCCATCGGCTCCTACAAGCTGGCCACCATGATTAAGGTGTCCGAGGAGCTGCTGAACGACTCCGCCTTCGATGTGCCCGCCTATATCGCCCGCGAATTCGCGCGCCGCATCGGCGCAGCCGAGGAAGAGGCGTTTTTCACCGGCAACGGCACGGGCAAGCCGCTGGGCATTCTGGCCGCCACCGGCGGTGCACAGACCGGCGTGACCGCGGCCAGCGCCACGGCCATTACCATGGATGAGGTTATGGATCTGTTCTATTCCCTGCGCGCGCCCTATCGCCGCAATTCCGTGTTCATCATGAACGATTCCACCGTGAAGGCGCTGCGCAAGCTCAAGAACGGCAACGGCGACTATCTCTGGCAGCCCAGCGTCCGCGCGGGCCAGCCGGACACGCTGCTGAACCGTCCTGTGTACACCTCCACCTTCATGCCCGCCATCGCCGCCGGTGCCAAGAGCATTCTGTTCGGCGATCTGGGCTATTACTGGGTGGCGGATCGTCAGGGCCGCAGCTTCAAGCGGCTCAATGAGCTGTTCGCCGCCACGGGTCAGGTGGGCTTCCTGTCCTCCGAGCGCGTGGACGGCAAGCTGATTCTGCCCGAGGCCGTGAAGGTGCTGGCGCAGAAGGCCGCCTAAGGAGGAATGACCGATGATGAAGGCTAACCCTGTGCGGGACGAAACCCGCACCACCCATAACTATTTCGCCCATGGCGGCAATGAACTGGTGATCGGCGGAAAGCTGACCTTCCTGCCCACAGCTACTGTGGAGGGCGGCGACAATCTGTTCGGCGGTGCGGGCATTACGCCCGCCGCCAATCTTCCCACCAGCGACGCCACTACGATTGCGGCGTTGAAAGATGACTTCAACGCGCTGCTCTCTGCGCTGAAGGCTGTCGGGCTGATGGAAGCGGATGGGCAGCAATGATCGTCTCCGTAGAGGAACTCAAGGCTCATCTGCGCATTCAGCAGGATGCGGAGGACGCGCTGCTGGAGCGGTTACTCCATCAGGCGCAGGCAGCGGCCAATGATTTCTGCCGGACGGATTTTGACGCGGATGCGCCGGAACCCGTCCGGCTGGCCGTGCTGCTCATGGCTTCCCATTTCTATGAGTATCGGGACGCCTCCGACCGCTCGGCCTATCTGACCATGATGAACGCCTTCCACGCGCTGCTGTATCCCTACCGCAAAATTGAAGATATGTTTTAATGCTCGAAAGAGGTGAACCAAATGAAAATCCCGCATCCCGGCGAGCTGCGCCAGCTGGTGGAAATTGGCCGCACCGTTCATGAGATCAACGAAAACGGATTCCCCGTGGAGACGGAGCAGGTGATCTGCCAGGTCTGGGCCAAGGCGGAGGACTGCGACTCCCGCTATTTCACCTCGGGCGACACAGAAAACACCGAGCGCGGTATATGGTTCGCCATCCGCTGGCGCAGCGACGTGCAGCCCGGCATGTGGGTGCTGTGGAATGGACAGAAGCAGATCATCACAGAAATCGGCGAGTACGATTTCAAATGCTGTTATCTGCGCCTGACCACCAAGGCCGTGAAGGGGGTGCGCTGATGAAGCGCGTGCAGGCCGCATTGCGAAGCGTCGGCATCCCTGTTTTCGCGGGCGCGTGGAAGGCCACTGCGGAGAATGCAACTCCGCCGCGGCAGTATCTGGTCTATGCCACCCAGACCTATGAGGACGAGCATTGGGACGATGCAAACCGCCGTTACCGCGTTTACATCTACCTGAACCTTTGGAGCACGGTCGATCCCAACGAGGCCATTCGCCTTGTGCGGGCCGCCATGCGTAAGGCCGGATTCGCCTTTTCCGACGAGGCCGTTTCCTATAACGACGATACCCGCCAGACGCTGGTCGCCTGGACGTGGGTCTGCTGGGAGGATGACGGATGAGCATGGAAGTATCGGGCGGCGTGGAGCTGCGGGAGGACATCGCCCGTATGGCCGATCTGCTGCGCGCCTCCGGCGAAAACGGCTCCCGCGCCTGCAGCTGGATTTTGCAGAACGCGGCCCAGCCGGTGCTGGAGCAGATGCTGCACAACGCCTCCACCGATCCCAAGCGCCGCACGGGCACGCTGCTGCGGTCGATCAAGATCGGGCGCGTTGTGAAAAAGCGCTCCGGCGGCTATCGCGTCACGGTGGGTATTCACCGAAAGGACAGCGGCGCGGCGTATGGAAATCCAGTCGAATTCGGCCATGGCGGCCCGCATCCGGCTCCGCCGCATCCCTTCGTCCGCCCGGCGTTCGACGCGAAGGCCGACGAAGCCTATGAAAAAGTGAAGGAACAACTCAAAGAGGCCCTCGACCATCGAGGGCTTTTGTAATATGAAGGAGGAAAACCTATGCCGAATACCCCTGCCGCAGCGCCCGCGGTTTCGTCTACCGTGGGCCTGAAAAACATGGTGATCGCGCCGGTGACGGCGGACACCGAAACCGCCACCACCTACGGCGATCTGCAGAGAGTGGCCGGTGCCATCGAGGCCACCATTACGCCGGAAAACAACGATCCGGACATTCAGTATTTCGATGACGTGGAGGGCGATGTGCTGTATCCCGATCCGGAGCTGACCTTCAAGACCAAGCTGGCCGATCTGCCGCTGATCGTGCAGGAGATGATTTTCTCCAACAAGATCGATGACAACGGCGTGCTGATCCGCACGGCCAACGACAAGCCCGGCTATTTCGCCGTGGGCTTTATGTCCGAGAAGGCCAATGGCACCTATCGCTATGTGTGGCTGTTCAAGGTGCGCGCCAAGCCGGTCACCGAAACCTACGCCACCAAGGAGGGCACCAGCATTACCCGCCAGACCGGCGAGGTGGAGTGGACGGCCATCAAGCGCACGTCCGACGGTCGCTATCAGGCGGTGGCCGATGAGGGAGAAAACGGCTTTACCGCTGAAAAGGCCGCCGCTTTCCTGAACACGGTCTACACGCCGGTGTTCACCACCGTGGGCAGCTAACGCTGCCTGTCAGCCCGCCGAATCACTCGACGGGCTGATTCCTTCATAAAATACTGCATTTTATGCTCAGCCAAGGAGGCCGTTATGATTACCTGCACTCTGCGGGATAAGAAGTATTCCATTGATTTTGTGTCGGGCCGCGCCCTGCGCGAGCTGGAGCCCGCCGCCCAGATGTACGCCAAGGTGGTGCGCCTGTCGGAACTGGCCGCCAAAGGCCAGACCATTCCGGAGGACGCGAAATTCACCATTTCCGAAGCCATGGACACCATGATCCGCTGGTTCTGCATTCTCTTTCAGAATCAGTTTACACCGGACGACGTGCTGGACAATTATCCCGTTGACCGGCTGATGCACGACATTGCGCTGGCACTGATGGCCGTGCAGGCCCAGACCACGGACGTGCTGTCCGATTTCCCTACGACGGCGGCGACGGAACCGGCGCAGACGCCGGAATCCTGACGCTGCCGGATTACATCTATTCTACCTACAATGCCCTCATGGAATCCGGCTGGAAATTCGACGAGATTGACCGAATGGACATGCTGGGCTTTCTGCGCATCCGCGCGTGGAGCGCAAAGAGGGAAAGCAAAAAGAAAGAACCCCGGCGCGCCTTCATTGATGAAGTGTGGCCCGATTTGAAATAAACGATTGGAGGCGGCAGAATGAGCGAAGTCCTGCGCGACCTTGTTGTGTCGCTTTCGCTGGATGGAGATAATTTCTCCCGAAACCTCACGTCCATCAACAAACAGATTCAGGAGGCCGAGAGCGAATTCAGGCGGGCCGCCTCGGGCGTGAAGAATTTCGAGAAGTCAGTGTCCGGCACCCAGAGTCAGCTTTCCAGCCTTCAGCAGAAGCTGGCGCTTCAGCAGAAAGCCGTCAAGCAGTACGAAAAGGCGCTGGAAGCGGCGAACAAAAAGCTGGAGAACGCTTACGCCCGGCAGGGCAGGCTGACGGAATCACTGGACGCGGCCAAGCAGAAAAACGCCGATCTCAGGCAGCAGGTGGCCGCGGCCACAAAGCAATACGAACGCTTTTCCCGTGAGCTGGGCGAGTCGGATTCCGCGACGCTGGCCGCCAAGGCCAATCTGGACGCGCTGTCGCAGGAATACGCGGAGTCCTCCGCCGAGGTCAAAAAGCTGGAGGGCCAGCTGGCGGCCAATACGAAAAGCCTGCAGAACAGCGCGGACGCGGTCACAAAGGCCCGCACCAATCTGAACAACGCGCAGGGCGCGCTTCGGCAGACCGAGCAGCAGATTCGCACGACCACCGAACGCCTTGCCCGGATGCAGTCCGCCTGGACGAAGGCGGGCGATACGCTGACGGCCTTCGGAAAAAAGTGCGCGTCCGTCAGTGCCTCCATGGAAAAGCTGGGCAAGGGCATGACGGCCACGCTCACCACGCCCGTTCTGGCGCTGGGCACGGCGGCGATTAAGGCCTCTGTGGAATACGAGAGCGCCTTCACCTCCGTGCGCAAAACCGTGGATGCGACGGAGGCCGAATATGAGCAGCTTTCGGACGCGGTCAAAAAGATGAGCACTGAGGTTGCCACCGACGCCGCCGACATTGCCGAGGTCATGGCGAACGCCGGTCAGCTGGGCATTCAGAACGATTATCTGGTGGAGTTTACCCGCACCATGATCGATCTGGGCAATTCCACGGATATTGCCGCGGACGAAGCCGCCACGGCCATTGCGCAGTTTGCCAACATTACGAAAATGTCTCAGGCGGATTTCGGGCGGTTCGGCTCCGCGCTGGTCGATCTGGGCAACAATTACGCCACCACCGAATCTGCCATCATGGACATGGCTACGCGGCTGGCCGCTGCCGGTTCGCAGGTGGGCCTGACGCAGGCGCAGATTCTGGGCTTCGCGACGGCGCTGTCCTCCGTAGGCCTTGAGGCCCAGGCGGGCGGCACGGCGTTCAGCAAGGCCATGATCGAAATGCAGGTGGCCGTGGAAACCAACGGCAAATCCCTGAAGGACTTCGCCAGGGTCGCCGGGCTGACCACCGAGGAATTCAAGGCACTGTGGAACTCCGACCCGGCTGGCGCGATTGAGAAATTCATCGTGGGGCTGTCCCAGATGGACGAGCAGGGCGTGTCCTCCATCGTCACTCTGCAGGAGATGGGCTTTACCGAGGTGCGCCTGCGGGACACCCTGATGCGCGCCACCAACGCCACCGAGCTTTTCTCCGAGGCCCAGCAGACGGCCACGTCCGCATGGGAAGACAATGTGGCGCTGTCCAACGAAGCCGGTAAGCGCTACGCCACCACAGAATCGAAATTAAAGAATTTGAAGAATACCGCCGTGCTGGCGGCCCAGCGCATCGGCGACGATCTGAATCCCACGGTGCAAAGGCTGATCGACGGCGCGTCCGACCTGCTCGAGAAATTCATGTCGCTGGACGAAAGTCAGCGGCTGATGATAATCAAATTTGCCGCCATTGCCGCGGCGGCTGGCCCGGCGATTCTGGTGTTTTCCAAGATCGTCAAGGGCGTGGGCACAGTGTCCACCGGCATCGGCAAATTCGCGCTGACCGTGGCCAAGGCGGGCGGCGGTTGGAAGGGCTTTCTGTCCGTGCTGAGCAAGTCTCCGGCGGCGTGGATTGCCGTGGCGGCTGCCGTCATTGCGGCGACCGTTGCGCTGGCCGACTACGTTTCCGGTGCGAAGCAGGCCCGCGAGGCCCTGCAGGGCATGGAGGACACAGCCCGCCAGTGGAAGGATACTGCCGCCGACACGTTTTACAGCCAGTCCGAGGGCCTTTCCTTCTTCGGGCTGGACTCCGGCAGCTTTACCCGCGAGACGAAAAGCGCCCGCGAATGGCTGCAGGGCGTGCTGGCCGTCTGGTCGGACGGCAAAAAAGAAACCAACGAGATCGTCAGGGAGTGGACGGACTCCTTCAAGGAGCTGACCGCCTCCACCCGCAGCGAGCTGGAGGAAATGCGCGAAACCGCTCAGACGGCGGGCTATACCTCCGTGGCCGACCAGCTTTCCGGCGATATCGACAAGCTGGACGCAATGGACGCGGAGATCAGCCGCCTGCTGAAAAAGCGTCAGAACGGATATTTCTCCGACAAGGACAAAATCCGTCTGCAGGAATTGATCGACGCACGCGAGGCCATTGAGGTTAAATATCATCTGTCCGCCGCCGATACGGACGGCTTTGAGCAGATCGGCCAGAAGCTGCAGGCCGAAATCGCCCGCGCGCAGGCGGCGGGCAAGCCGGATGCCGACGTGACCGTCTATGAAAACGCCGTGAAAGCCGCCGCCGAGGGCATGGGCGAGATCAATGCCCAGCTGGCAGAGCAGTACGACAAGGAATTCGCCCTCATTCAGTTGATTTCCGATGAAACCGAGCGGCAGCAGGCGCTGGATCAGCTGAACACAAAATACAACAGCGACCGTCTGGCCGCGGCCCAGCAGTATGCCCAGACGCTGGCCTCCATCATCATGCCCGTGTGGCAGCAGGAGGACATTCAGGGCGCGGCGGCGGACATCGACACGCTGACGCAGAAGCTGCGGGAATACAGCGCCGCCGACGAAAGCGAAAAGCCCGGCATTCTGGAGGATCTGAACGAGATCACCGCCGCCATGGACGAGGGCGCGGTGACGGAATACATCGCGCTGCTGATGCAGGTGCAATCCCTGCTGGACAGCGGCATGACGCAGGCCGAGGTGCAGAGCCTGTTCCCGGAGCTGGATTTCTCCGGCGCGATGGATCAGATCGCGGCCATTCAGGCATTCCTCAGTGACCGAAAGAACCTGCTGCCCGGTTTGGAGAGCATGTTCTCAGAAGCCATCCCGGACGAGGTGCTGAAAATTGCCACCGATCTGGACATGACCGGCGCACAGGCCCGCTGGGCCGAATTCGCACAGAATCCCGGCGCGATCACGACGGAAGCCATCATCAGCGGCTACGGCCAGCAGGAAGGCGTGGAGCCGCCCAAACTGGAGACGGTCATCACGATTTCCGGCTATGACCTGACGGCCTATCGCCAATTTCTGGCGGACAATCCCATCGAGGTGGAGGCCGTGCTGCGTCTGAGCGAGGTCTTCCAGAATCCGGAGGATGCGCTGAAGGCGGAGAACGTGACCTTCTGGCAGAACGGCGTGGAAATTCCCGCGTCGCTGGTGCCCAAGGAGCTGCTCACGCCCGACAAGGTGGCCGTGCTGGACGAGGATGGCACCATGCACATTCTCATCACGCCGAAAATCGAAGGCACCGCCGAATCCGTCTCCGCCGCCGGTGAAAAGCTGGACGCGAATTTCGTCACGACCTCCGTTTTCGGCAAGACCAGCCAGCACGACTGGGGTGCGCTCAACGGTCTGCTGGGCGGATCGCTGATCGACTGGATGCACTCGTTTACCGCGGAGCTGAAGGCCTTCGACAACTACAAGGGCAGCTTGGTCACGCTGTGGGGCTTATTGGATAACAACACCCTGAACGGCATCGACAAGCGGTTGAACGAGCAGTTTTCCGCCGACAACATTGCGGGCCTGCAGACCTTCGTTTCCGAAATGGTCACGGCCATTCAAAACGGCGCGGAGGTCAGCGAAGAGGATCTGCAGAAGCTGCAGACCATCGTGGACTTCCTGTCCGCGCTGGAACTGGCGGGCGTCGGCGAAAACATCACAGCAGGCATCGGCGACGCCATGACGGCGGCGGGCTGGGACGCGGACGCCGAAAGCGTGGCGGGCAATCTGGAAGCGGCGCTCAATGCCGCTTTCGTCATTCACTCACCCTCGCAGCGCGTTCGGCCCATTGGCGAAAACGTGGCCGCGGGCGTCGGTGAAGGTATGGCGGACTACGATCTGTCCGCCGACGCGGAAGCGCTGGCTGAGAAGGTCAAAGCAGCGATTGAAACGGCGCTGCCTGCGGATGCGCTGACGCTCTTTGGCAATAGTGCCGCGGAAGGGCTGTCCGGCGCGCTGACCGGTTATCCCATGGCGGAAACCGTCAGCAGCGTTGCAGCCAATGTCAAAAGTGCCGTGTCCGGCAGCCTGAACGCTTCTACTCTGCGTCCCGTGGGCGTGAACGCCATGGCAGGACTGAAAGCAGGTATTCTGGCCGGACGCTCCGGCGTGATCTCTGCCATGCGCTCCGCGGCGCGGGACGCGGTAAACGCGGCCAAGCTGGAACTGAAAATCAAGTCGCCCTCGGGCGTATTCCGCGACGAGGTGGGCCGCATGGCGATGCGCGGCTTCGGGCAGGGCGCGCTGCTGGAAAGCAAAAATCAGGCGAAGGTCATTCAGAACGCGGCCCGTTATCTCACCGGCGCGGCCCAGGGAGGCATTGGCGGCGCGAATTCCTATGACAACCGCAAAACCTATAACCAGAACGCCAGCACCACCATTCAGGTGGACAAGCTGGTGGTACGCGACGAGCAGGACGTGCGCTCGCTGGCCATTGAGATCGCCGGGCTGACCAAGCGGCAGCAGCGCGGGAAAGGAATGAGATTCGCATGAAAGACTGGTTTTCCTGGAACGGCGTCAGATGCACGGAGTACGGCATTCATGTGACAGCGCAGCCGTCTATCATTTGCCCGTCTGAGCGCGTGACGTTTACAAACATACCCGGCAGGCCCGGAAGTCTCACGACCTTGGAGGCCGACGACGTATATGACGACTTCATTCTCTCTGTGGAATGTACCGTGGCGGATTTATCGCGCCTGCCTGCAATCTGTACATGGCTTCGCGGAGCCGGGAAGCTCCAGCTGGCCGCTCGTTCGGGCGGGTTTTATCATGCCCGCGTGGCGAACCAGATCGAGTTTACCAAAATCCTGCGCAATCACGAAAACCGGGCCTTCACCGTCAATTTCCGCTGCCATCCCTTCTGGTATCAGGAGAATGTGCCGGAGATCACCGTAACGACCTCCGGCACATTCATCGCCAACCCCGGCAGCGTGTTTTCGGAACCGGTCATCACGATATACGGCTCCGGTGAAATTACCCTCATGGTGGGCATGACCATTGTGGAACTGGACGGTATCACGGACA